>ERZ773106.981-NODE-981-length-24015-cov-15.817070_pt1 | contig 24015 bp, 16 predicted proteins | sample MGYA00580572_ERZ773106 | MGnify/ENA primary metagenome ERZ773106 (study PRJEB29015, sample SAMEA2737868) | human gut metagenome | biome: human gut; feature: human-associated habitat; material: faeces | place: China | collected 2012 ... | reverse complement strand
GCAGATTTATCAGCGGCTGGGCGAGCGGGAGGACATTGAGCTTCTGCTCATCGACGAGGACAAGCGCAAGGACCCGGACGAGCGGAAAAAATTCCTCAACGCCGCGGATCTGGTCTTCCTGTGCCTGCCTGACGCCGCCGCTGTGGAGGCGGTGTCCATGATCGAGAATCCCGGGACGCGGGTCATTGATGCCTCCACCGCCCACCGTACCGCCTCCGGCTGGGTCTATGGCTTCCCGGAGCTGTACAAGGACCCAGAGCGCATCATCGGACAGGCCCGTCGGGTGGCTAATCCCGGCTGCCACGCCACCGGCTTTATCGCGCCCGTCGCGCCGCTGGTGGAGCTGGGGATCATCCCTAAGGCCGCGCACCTGAACGTGACGAGCCTGACCGGCTACAGCGGCGGCGGCAAAAAGATGATCGCCGAGTACGAGGCCGAGCGTACCAACGAGGCGCTGAACGCCCCGCGCCCCTACGGCCTGGCGCTGCACCACAAGCACCTGCCCGAGATGGCCGCCGTCACGGGGCTGGACACCGCACCGAATTTCGTCCCCGTTGTGGCCGACTACTACGCGGGCATGGAGACGATGATCCCGCTGGATGTAACGGCGCTGGGTGTTTCCGCGCCGCAGGTCGCGTCCGCGCTGGCGGAATATTACGACGGTCAGCCGATGATAAAGGTGCATCCCCTGTGCGAGGGCACGGACGGCGGCTTTTTGGCCGCCAACAAGCTGGCGGGTAAGGACACGCTGGAAATTTACTGCCTGGCCAACCCGGACGGCACCCGGATGCAGCTTATCAGCCTGTTTGACAACCTCGGCAAGGGCAGCTCGGGCGCGGCAGTGCAGTGCATGAATCTGATGCTGGGGCTGGAGGAGACCAAGGGCTTAGCGCGTTGAGTGGCTTCCCCATTGGGGAAGCTGTCAGCGGCCCCGCCCGCTGACTGATGAGGGGCGCCCTTGCCGGAACAACCCGTTTACGGGCGGCAATGGCGGACTTTGCCCTCATCCGGCCTGCGGCCACCTTCCCCCGAAGGGGAAGGCTTTTGAAGTTCGATATAAAATAGCAAGAGGGGTACATACAATGTCTGATTTCAAATCAATTCCCGGCGGCATCTGTGCGCCGAAGGGCTTTTCCGCGGCGGGCGTGCATTGCGGCATCCGCCATAACCATTCCAAGCTCGACCTGGCGCTGATCAAGGCGGACGTCCGCTGCGCGGGCGCGGGCTGCTATACCACCAACAAGGTCTACGGCGCACCCATCACGGTGGACCGCGAGCACCTGAAGGACGGCTATGCACAGGCCATCGTTGTGAACAGCGGCAACGCCAACACCTGCGCGCCCAACGGCGTGCAGCTGGCTAAGGACACCTGCGACATCGTCGCCAAGGAGCTGGGCATCCGCGCGGACGACGTGCTGCCGTCCTCCACCGGCGTCATCGGCCAGGCCATGAGCATCGAGCCGTTCGCCAGGGGCATCCCGGAGGCCGCCGCTAAGCTGGCCGCCGACGAGGCCGGCAGCCACGACGCGGCTACCGCGATCATGACCACCGACACCCACCCGAAGGAAATTGCGCTGGAATTTGCCGTCGGCGGCAAGGCCGTGCGCATCGGCGCTATCGCCAAGGGCAGCGGCATGATCCACCCGAACATGGCCACGATGCTGCTCTTTATGACCACCGACGCCAAGGTCGCGCCCGCCGCGCTGCAAAAGGCGCTGTCCACCGTCGTGCCCGCCACCTTCAACCAGATCTCGGTTGACGGCGATACCTCCACGAACGACACCGTGCTGCTGCTGGCCAGCGGCCTGTCCGGCGCAGAAATTGCCGAGGGCACGCCCGATTACGATACGTTTGTCGCCGCGCTGACCAAGGTCGCCGAGCATCTGAGCCGCGAGCTGGCCGGTGACGGCGAGGGCGCAACGAAGCTGCTGGAATGCACCGTGACCGGTGCGCCCGACCTGGCGACGGCCCGCGCCGTGTCCAAGAGCGTCATCCACTCCACCCTGTTCAAGGCTGCCATGTTCGGCGCGGACGCCAACTGGGGCCGCGTGCTCTGCGCCATCGGCTACACGCCGGGCGATTTCGACATCAGCAAGACGTCGGTGCGCCTCAAGAGCAAGGCCGGTGAGGTCTTTGTCTGCGAGAACGCCGCCTACCACCCCTACAGCGAGGACGAGGCCGCCGTGGTGCTCAAGGAGGACGAGATCGACATCCTCGTGGACCTTGGCAGCGGCGACGCCACCGCCAAGGCCTGGGGCTGCGACCTGACGTATGATTATGTGAAGATCAATGGGGATTATCGCACCTAACGCAAAAGGCTTTCCCAAAGGGCTGCGCCCGCAGGCGCGTGTCGGAGCGCAACCGCCGAAGGCGGCTCTTAGCGCGTAGACTGAAGCTGTCACCGAAGGTGACTGATGAGGGGCAAACTTCCTGCTGTAACCCGCTCACGGGCAATCGCGGAACCGCCGCCCCTCATCCGGCCCTGCGGGGCCACCTTCCCCCCAAGGGGAAGGCTTTAGGAGAAGGGGATGCGGAGGAGCACAATGAAAAACGAACAAATGGCCCTGCTGTTCAGCGAGGCTACGCCTTATATCCAAAAATACCACGGTAAAACGCTGGTCATAAAGTACGGCGGCAACGCGATGGTCAACGATGACCTCAAGCTGGCCGTCATGAACGACCTGGTCACGCTAACGCTGCTCGGCGTGCGTGTCGTGCTGGTGCACGGCGGCGGCCCGGCTATTAACAGAATGCTGAAAAAGGTGGGCAAGGAGTCCAAATTTGTGGGCGGCCTGCGCTACACCGATGAGGAGACCATGGGCATCGTCCAGCAGGTGCTGGCCGGGCAGGTCAACAAGGATCTGGTCGCGCTGCTCAAGGGCCGCGGCGTCGGCCTGTGCGGCATGGACGGCCACATGATCATGTGCAAGCGCAAGTCGGACGTTGACCTCGGCTACGTCGGTGAGATCGAGAAGGTCAACACGACGCTGATCGACCACCTGCTGGCCGACAGCTTTATCCCGGTCATTGCCACCGTCGGCATGGACGAAAACGGCGTCCCCTACAACATCAACGCCGACACTGCCGCAGCGGAGATCGCCATTGCCCTGCACGCCGAAAAGCTCGTCAGCATGACGGATATTGTCGGCCTGCTCTACGATAAGAACGACGAGTCTACGCTCATCCCCGAGGTCGAGGTCTCTGAGATCGAGGGTTACAAGGCCGCGGGCGTCATTGCGGGCGGTATGCTGCCCAAGATCGAGGGCATGGCCGACGCCATCTATCAGGGCGTCCACGAGGCCGTCATCATCGATGGCCGCGTCCCGCATTCGATCCTGCTCGAGATGTTCAGAGACAGAGGCGCAGGCACGATGTTCTACCGGAGAGGAAACCGGTAAATGGCTTCCCCCTCGGGGGAAGCTCAGACCGTCAAAAAAATTGCATTCTTGCCTTTTTGCGTGTGTAGGGGCGACCATTGGTCGCCCGTCAACTTGCCGCAGCAACGCATTTTCCGGCAGCCTGGGCTTCCCCCTCGGGGGAAGCTGTCAGCGGCCCCGCCCGCTGACTGATGAGGGCGAAGTGCTTGGCGCTGTCCCGCAAACGGGCAGCCGCAGGACACTTGCCCCTCATCCGGCCTGCGGCCACCTTCCCCCAAGGGGGAAGGCTCCAAGCGGGCCGCCTTCCCGCGAAGGGGAAGGCTTTTGCGTATGATAAAAAGGGGGTCACCCAATTGAATACCGAAAAAGTTATTTCCCGTGATAACGACTACATCCTCCACACCTATGGCCGCAGCCGGGTCGTGCTGGCGGAGGGCGAGGGCATGACGGCCAGGGACGCCGACGGCAAGAGCTACCTTGACTTTACGTCGGGCATCGGCGTCAACTCTCTGGGCTACTGCCACCCCGCGTGGGTCAGGGCTGTGACCGACCAGGCCGCAACGCTGCAGCACACGTCGAACCTGTATTACACCGCCCCCGACGGCAAGCTGGCGAAAAAGCTCTGCCGCCGCACCGGGCTGGACGCCGTGTTCTTCGGCAACTCGGGCGCCGAGGCCAACGAGGGCGCGATCAAGTGCGCCCGCAAATACAGCGTAGATACCTATGGCGAGAGCCGGAATAAGGTCATCACGCTGGTCAACTCCTTCCATGGCCGCACACTGGCGACCCTGACCGCCACCGGCCAGGACGTGTTCCACCACGACTTCGGCCCCTTCCCGGGAAATTTTGACTACGTGCCCGCGGGCGACTTTGCCGCGCTGGAAAAGGCCGCCGACAAGAACACCTGCGCCGTCATGATGGAGCTGGTGCAGGGCGAGGGCGGCGTCGTCGCGCTGGACGCGGACTACGTCGCCAGGGTCGCGGCGTTCTGCAGGGAAAAAGACATCCTCGTCATTGTGGACGAGGTGCAGACCGGCGTGGGCCGCACCGGCAAGTTCCTGGCGTGCGAGCATTTTGATCTGCACCCCGACATCGTCACGCTGGCGAAGGGGCTCGGCGGCGGTCTGCCCATCGGCGCGGTGCTGATGAACAAAAAGGTCGCCGACCACATGAAGCCCGGCTCCCACGGCTCGACGTTCGGCGGCAACCCGGTCTGCTGCGCCGGTGCGCTGGCCGTGCTGGACGAGATGGACGGCGACTTCCTCGCCAACGTCAACGAGCGCGCGGCTCAGCTGCGCGCCGGGCTGGTCAAGCTGCCCCATGTCAGGGAGGTCAGCGGCCTCGGCCTGATGGTGGGCATCGCGTTTGACGACGGCATCAAGGCCGCCGACGTCCGCGCCGCCTGCGAGAAGGCGGGTCTGCTGGTGCTGACCGCCAAGACCCGCCTGCGTCTGCTGCCGCCGCTGATCCTGACGGCGGACGACGTGGACGACGCGCTGGCGATTTTGCGCAGCGTACTGGAGAAATGCGTATGAAACATCTGCTGAAGCTGGGCGGCATGACGCCCGAGGAAATTCTGCACATTCTGGATGTGGCCGACGAGTACAAGCGGCTGCACAAGGACGGCGTGGACCCGAAGGATCTGCAGGGCAAGGCGGTGGCGCTGGTTTTCGCCAAAAACTCCACCCGCTGCCCGCCCACCGCGGCGAGGAGATCGCCCCCGATGTGCTGGAAGCCCACGCCGACGAAATTTTCGACGAGGCGGAGAACCGCATCTACGTGGAAAAGGCCGTGCTGGCGGTGCTGCTGGCGGGGAAATAAGAGTATGGCAGTAAGCAGTAAGACGAACGGCAGGGGAGCGCGAGCGCGCGAACCCCTGCTTTTTTGTGCGGAATAACCCGAAAACGGGCGGCAGCGGCGAAGCTGCGGCGGGGTGAGGGCACCCCGCCCTACGGACTGTGGAAAAGTGGGATGTGGGGCGGCCTGCCCCCAGGCCGCCGTGCCCGTTTGCGGCAATGAGAAGCCTTGCCAGATCATTGTAGGGGGCGGCGTCCCCGACGCCCCGCGGAGGGGTCAAGACCCCTCCCTACGATGCAAAAGATAAACGGGCGGCAATGGCAAGGCTAGGGGCCGGGCATGCCCGGCCCCTACGGGGGCTGTTTCCGGCCACTTGACGCCATGTGGTATACTGGGTATATTACTGTCAAGAGGTACACTATGCCAAAACAAACGCTCCAACAAAAAATCCGCCGCGCGCTGGGCCGGTTCACCGCCAAACGGATCGCTATGATCCTGCTGGGCGCGGCCATCCTGTCGTTCGGCATCCATAATATCCACCAGCGCACCGCCATCACCGAGGGCGGCATCATCGGCCTGGTGCTGCTCATCAACCATTGGCTCGGCGTGCCCGCGTCGGTGGCGTCGCCCCTGCTCGACGCGGCCAGCTACGCGCTGGCGTTCAGATTTCTCGGGTGGGACTTTTTACTCTCGGCAGGACTGGCCAGCGTGAGCCTGGCCGGGTTCTATAGGATCTGGGAATGCCTGCCCCCCATGCTGCCCGACCTGACGCCCTGGCCGCTGGCGGCGGCGCTGCTGGGCGGTGTGTTCGTCGGCGTCGGCGTGGGGCTCATCGTGCGGCAGGGCGGGTCCAGCGGCGGCGACGACGCCCTCGCCCTTGTCATCCATAAGCTGACCGGGTGGCGGCTCTCCCGCGCCTACCTGTTCACCGATCTGACCGTCCTGTTCGCGTCGCTGTCCTACATCCCGTTCCGGCGCATCGCGTTTTCCCTCGTTACGGTCACGGTGTCGTCGCTGCTCATCGATTTTATCAAGGGCAATACCGCATAATTCTAAGTGCCGATACGGCGAGCGAGGTGCGGCAGCTGCCGGAGTGGTGCTTAAGCCGTAAGGCGGGAATTATGCGGTATTGCCTAAGGGCTTGTATGCGTCGGCTGCCGGGCAACGCCAGCCAGCGGCGGAAAGCCCGGAACAGCAGCTGTTCTTGAACGATTTAGCGTTAAAGCAGAAAGGATAACCTATGCTGGAAGCATTAAAGCAGCAAGTTTATGAAGCCAACATGGAATTGCCCCGCCGAGGACTTGTAACCTACACCTGGGGAAATGTCTCGGGCATTGACCGCGAGAAGGGCCTGTTTGTCATCAAGCCGTCCGGCGTGGAATATGACGAACTTACACCGGAAATGCTCGTTGTCATGGATTTGAACGGCAACAAGATCGAGGGCGAGCTGAAGCCCAGCAGCGACACGAAAACGCATCTGGAACTGTACAAGGCGTTCTCGGCGCTGGGCGGCATCGTACACACCCACTCGACCCACGCAGTGGCCTTTGCCCAAGCGCGGCGCGACCTGCCCGCCTTTGGCACGACCCACGCCGACTATTTTTACGGCCCTGTCCCCTGCACGCGGGAGCTGACGCCTGGAGAGATCGACGAGGACTACGAGAAGAACACCGGCAGGGTCATCATCGAGACGTTCCAAAACCGCGGCATTGACCCGGTGCATGTACCCGGTGTTCTCTGTGCCAGCCACGGTCCCTTTACCTGGGGCAAAGACGCGGCACAGGCTGTCTACCACGCTGTTGTGCTGGAAGAAGTCGCAAAGATGGCAATTTTGACTCTGACCATTGACCCCGATGCACAGCCTGCCCCACAGCATGTTTTGGACAAGCATTTTATGAGAAAACACGGACCCAACGCCTATTACGGCCAGAAATAAGGAGGTTTTACCGTATGAAATTTTACATTGATACCGCCAACGTCGACGAGATCCGCAGTGCCAACGACATGGGCATTATCGCCGGTGTCACCACAAACCCAAGCCTGATTGCCAAAGAGGGCCGCGACTACGCCGAAACGTTGAAAGAAATTGCCACCATCGTGGACGGCCCCATCTCCGGCGAGGTCAAGGCGACCACAACCGATGCCGAGGACATGATCGCCGAGGGCCGCGCCATCTACGCGCTGGACCCGAAGCACATGGTGGTCAAAATCCCCATGACCGCCGAGGGGTTAAAGGCCATCAAGGTGCTGTCCGGCGAGGGCATCCCTACGAACTGCACGCTGATTTTCAGCGCCAACCAGGCGCTGCTGGCAGCCCGCGCGGGCGCCACGTATGTCAGCCCGTTTTTGGGTCGTCTCGATGACATCGGCCAGCCGGGCATTGATCTAATCGAGACTATCCATGATATATTCCTGAACTATCCGGACATCGAGACTCAAATCATCGCCGCCAGCGTGCGCAATCCCATCCATGTGACCGACTGTGCCCTGGCTGGTGCCGACATTGCCACGGTGCCGTACAAGGTCATCGAGCAGATGCTTCACCATCCGCTGACCGATGCCGGCATTGAGAAGTTCAAGGCCGACTATACAAAAGTTTTTGGCGTCAACGGATAAATCTTCCGTAAGGAGGAGACAAAGATATGTACTATATTGGGATCGACCTCGGCACCTCTGCGGTGAAGCTGCTGCTGATGGACGAAACGGGCAGCATTGCCAACATCGTCAGCCGGGAATACCCGATTGCCTTCCCGCATCCCGGTTGGAGCGAGCAGGACCCCGCCGATTGGTGGGCGGCGGTCTGCGACGGCATCCCCGCGCTGCTGGACGGGTTTGATGCGTCTCAGGTCAAGGGCATCGGCGCGGGCGGCCAGATGCACGGGCTGGTGGTGCTGGACAAAAATGACGCGGTTATCCGCCCCTGCATCCTTTGGAACGATGGCCGCACCCAAAGGCAGGTCGACTACTTAAACGGCGTTATCGGCAAAGACAAGCTGAGCCGTTACACCGCAAACATCGCCTTTGCAGGCTTCACCGCACCCAAACTGCTTTGGATGCGGGAGAACGAGCCGGACAACTTCGCCCGCATCGAAAAAATCATGCTGCCGAAGGATTACATCAACTATAAGCTGACCGGCGTCCACTGCACCGACTATTCCGACGCATCGGGCATGTTGCTGTTGGACGTGGAGCACAAATGCTGGAGCAAGGAAATGCTGGACATCTGCGGCGTGCAGGAATCCCAGCTGCCGAAGCTGTTTGAGAGCTGGCAGCCCGTCGGCACGCTGACTGCCGAAGCCGCACAAATGCTGGGCCTGCCTGCGGATGTCGTCGTCTGCGCGGGCGCGGGCGATAACGCCGCTGCGGCTGTCGGCTGCGGCGCGGTGGGCGGCGGTAAGTGCAATATTTCCTTGGGCACATCGGGCACGGTGTTCATCACCAGTGATACGTTCGGCGTCGATAAGCAGAACGCCCTGCACAGCTTCGCCCACGCGGACGGAGGGTATCATTTGATGGGCTGCATCCTCTCGGCTGCGTCCTGCAACAAGTGGTGGAGCGAAGAAGTACTGCACACCACTGACTACGCTGCCGAGCAGACACCCATTACGGCGGACAAGCTGGGCGCGAACGACGTCTACTTCCTGCCCTACCTGATGGGCGAACGCAGCCCCCACAACGATCCTGCCTCGCGCGGTGCGTTCGTCGGGCTGCGGATGGACACCCCGCGTGCCGCGCTGACCCAGGCGGTGCTGGAAGGTGTGGCGTTTGCGATTCGCGATTGTGTGGAGATTGCGCGGGCACAAGGCGTGAAGATTAAAGCCAGCACGCTCTGCGGCGGCGGTGCCAAAAGTCCGCTGTGGCGGGAGATTTTGGCGAACGTGCTGGGCATCCCGCTGACGCTGCCCCAGACCGAGCAAGGCCCCGGCTACGGCGGCGCGATGCTGGCGGCGGTGGCCTGCGGGGCATACCCCAGCGTGCAGACCTGCGCCGAGGCGCTCGTCCACGCCAAGAGCACAACCCAGCCGGACGCCGTGCTCGTCGAAAAATACAACGCGCGCTACGCCGTGTGGCACAAGCTGTACCCGGCACTGAAAGTATCCTTTGCGGAAATGGAGGCACTGCAATGAAGATTTTTTCTGTAATCGACCCGGAATTCAAGCCCTATGGCCGCGTTGTGACCGGGCTGGATACCGCCAAAGCGGAAATTTTGGCCGCCTTGGCAAACACCCCGCTGCCCGCAGCTACGGATTATGTGGCCGAGGACGCAGCCCTGCAGGAACTGCCCGCCGCCGTCGAAGTGTCGGAGCATCTTTTCGGCGGCATGCCCTGCCAACTGGGCTGGTGCAACGGTCACAACACCTATTTGAACTGCCTGGAATACCACCGCGACAGCGAGTTCAATCTGGGTACCGAAGATTTTGTGCTGTTGCTTGCCAGGCAGGAGGAAATCACGGGCGGCAAGCTGGACACCGCCAAGGTCAAGGCGTTCCGTGTCCCGGCAGGCACACTGGTGGAAGTCTACGCCACGACGCTGCACTACGCGCCCTGCCATGTGGACGCAGCCAAGGGCTTCCGCGTGCTGGTCGCTCTGCCCAAAGGCACCAATACCGCAAAGCCCGCCATCAAGAATGACGGCGGCGATGACCCGCAGCTGTGGGCCCGCAACAAGTGGCTGTTCGCTCATCCCGACAGCGCCGAGGCCAAGACCGGGGCGTATATCGGATTGGTGGGGGAAAACGTACATATTTAGGAGCATATAGAATGCTCCCCTACGATACAGGAAAGTTCCACGGCATCCCCGTAGGGGCGGATTCCATATCCGCCCGCCATTGCAAAATGTGTAAATATATAGGAGGCAAAACCATGAAATCATCCAACATCCCCGAGGTCAAGCTCGGCATCATTGCCGTCAGCCGTGACTGTTTTCCCATCGCCCTGAGCGAGAAGCGCCGCGCTGCCATCTCTGCCGCCTGCACCGCCAAGGGCACTGACCTGTACGAGTGCAAGACCACTGTCGAGAACGAGCACGACATGCAAAAAGCCGTGGCCGAAGTCACCGCCGCAGGCTGCAATGCGCTGACCGTATTCCTCGGCAACTTCGGCCCCGAAACGCCCGAAACGCTGATTGCCAAGCACTTTGACGGCCCCTGCATGTTCGTAGCGGCAGCCGAGGGCGACGGCGATATGATCAATGGCCGCGGAGATGCGTACTGCGGTATGCTGAACTGCTCCTACAATCTCGGCATGCGCCATCTGAAGGGCTATATTCCCGAGTATCCCGTCGGCACGGCGGAGGAAATTGCCGACAAGATCGCCGAGTTTGTGCCGATTGCCCGTACCATTCTGGGCGTGCGTGATTTGAAAATCATCACCTTCGGCCCGCGCCCGCAGGACTTCTTCGCCTGCAATGCCCCCATCAAGGGCCTGTATGAGCTGGGTGTTGAGATTGAGGAAAACTCCGAGCTTGACCTGCTCGTTTCCTACAAAGAGCATGCGGGCGACCCGCGCATCGCGGACGTCTGCGCCGACATGGCCGCCGAGATGGGCGAGGGGCACTATTACCCCGACCTGCTGACCCGCATGGCGCAGTTTGAGCTGACCCTGCTCGACTGGGCCGAGAACCACAAGGGCAGCAAAAAGTATGTTGCTTTTGCTGATAAGTGCTGGCCCGCTTTCCCGTCTCAGTTCGGGTTTGAGCCTTGCTACGTCAACTCCCGCCTTGCCAGCCGCGGCATCCCCGTGGCCTGCGAGGTCGATATTTACGGTGCCCTGTCCGAGTACATCGGTATGTGCGCCTCCGGCGACACCGTCACCCTGCTGGACATCAACAACAGCGTGCCCAAGTACATTTATGATGAGGACATCACCGGCAAGTTCAATTACAAGCTGACCGATACCTTCATGGGCTTCCACTGCGGCAACACGCCGTCCTGCAAGATGTGCAGTGACCGCGCCGTCAAGTACCAGCTCATCCAGCACCGCCTGCTGGAACCCGCCGGCAGTGACCCCGATTTCACCCGCGGCACGTTGGAAGGCGACATTGCGCCGTCCGACATCACGTTCTACCGTTTGCAGTGCGACAGCGAAGGCCAGCTGCGCGCCTACATCGCTCAGGGTGAAATTTTACCCGTTGCAACGCGGTCTTTCGGCGGCATCGCTATCTTCGCCATTCCCGAGATGGGCCGTTTCTACCGCCATGTCCTGATTCAGAAGCGCTACCCGCACCACGGTGCCGTTGCCTTCGGTCACTATGGCAAGACGCTGTTTGAAGTGTTCAAGTTCCTCGGCATTGCGGACATTGCCTACAACCAGCCCAAGAGCCTGCCGTATCCCACAGAAAATCCGTTTGCATAATAATAAGGGAAGGTAAAGAAGATCTGCGTATGAATCAGCAAGGATTGCAGAAGATCGACGCTTACCGGCGTGCCAGCAACTATCCGGCAGCCGGTCAGCTCTATCTGCCGGATCCCCCCCTGCTGCGCCGCCCGCTGAAGCGTGAGGACGTCAAGCGCAAGCTCATCGCCCACAAGAACTGCATCCACGAGATTGGTCAGGATATGCCCGAAATTTTGGATCGGAAGCGGCATCTGCCGGAGAGGGTCTACACTTTTTAATTAAAAATCATTCTTCACCGCAAAAAGAAGGTGCGTTCACACCTTGGCCCCCTCTGCGAGGGGGCTCCGCCCGCAGGCGGTGGGGGAGAGAACTGTACGGCTGTCCGAAATATTTCGGGCTATGGCAAGGTTCTCTCCCTCCGCCCCTTCGGGGCACCGCTCCCCCTCTGGCGCAAGCGCCACCTCCCCCGTATCGGGGGAGTCAGTCTCGCAGAGGGAGGTTTTCAGACCCCTGCAAAGTACGGTACCGTAAAAAAGGCAGAGCCTCCGCACGGGAGACTCTGCCTTAAACTTTATGCTTTTACTCCCCCAGCACCGCGGGATGGCCGGTCGGGGTGTGCTCGCTCTGGAACTTCAGCGCGGCGGCGATGAAGCCCTTGAACAGGGGGTGCGCACGGTTCGGGCGGCTCTTGAACTCGGGGTGGAACTGCGCGCCCAGATGGAAATCGCGGCCCGGGATCTCCACAGCCTCCACAAGGCGTCCGTCCGGGCTGGTACCGGCGATGACCAGACCCTTCTCCTCGAACTCGGCGCGGAACTCGTTGTTGAATTCATAGCGGTGGCGGTGGCGCTCGTCGATCTCCGTCGTACCGTAGCAGTCGGCCATCTTCGTGCCCGGCGTGATGACGCAGGGGTACTTGCCCAGACGCATCGTGCCGCCCTTCGTCTCAACGCCCTGCTGGTCCGGCATCAGGTCAATGACGTTGTGCTGGCCCTCGGGCGTAAATTCGCTGGAGTTGGCGTCGGCGTAGCCCAGCACGTTGCGGGCGTACTCCATGACCATGATCTGCATGCCCAGGCAGATGCCGAAGTAGGGCACGTGGTTTTCACGCGCGTACTGCGCCGCCTGGATCATGCCCTCGATGCCGCGGTCACCAAAGCCGCCCGGCACAATGATGCCGTCCACGTCGCCCAGCTCGTCGGCGCAGCAGTTCTGGTCGACGAGATGCTCACTGTCGACCCACTTGATCTCGACCTTGCTCTCGTTCTCAAAGCCCGCGTGGTACAGGCTCTCCATGACGCTCAAATAAGCGTCGTGCAGCTTGACATACTTGCCGACCAGCGCAATCGTGCAGGTCTTGCTGCGGGTCGCAATGCGGCTGATGAGCGCCTTCCACTCGGTCAGATCGCTCGGCGGGGTCTGCAGGTGCAGCTGGCGGGCCACGACGTTCGTCAGACCGGCGGATTCCAGCATCAGCGGGCACTCGTACAGGCTCGGCATCGTCAGGTTTTCAATGACGCAGTCGGGGCGCACGTTGCAGAACATGCTGATCTTGCGCTTGATGTCGTTGCCTACAGGGCCGTCGGCGCGCAGGACGATGATGTTCGGCGCAATGCCCATGCCCTGCAGCTCCTTGCAGGAGTGCTGCGCGGGCTTGGACTTGTATTCGTCGGAGCCGGAGATGTAAGGCACCAGTACGACATGGATATAGCAGCAGTTCTCGGGGCCCTGCTCCAGACCGACCTGACGGATGGCCTCCAGGAAGGGCTGGCTCTCAATGTCGCCGGTGGTGCCGCCGATCTCGGTGATGACGACGTCCGCCTCGGTGCTCTTGGCCAGATTATAGATGTAGCTCTTGATCTCGTTGGTGATGTGGGGGATGATCTGCACGGTCTGGCCCAGATAAGCGCCCTGGCGCTCCTTGTTCAGGACGTTCCAGTAGACCTTGCCGGTGGTTAGGTTCGAGTATTTGTTCAGATTTTCGTCGATGAAGCGCTCATAATGGCCGAGGTCGAGGTCTGTCTCGGTGCCATCGTCGGTCACGAACACCTCGCCGTGCTGCAGCGGGCTCATCGTGCCCGGGTCAACGTTGATGTAGGGGTCCAGCTTCTGGCTGGCCACCTTCAGTCCGCGGGTCTTGAGCAGACGTCCCAGGCTGGCCGCTGTGATGCCCTTGCCCAGGCCCGACACAACGCCGCCGGTCACAAAAATATACTTCGTTGCCATAATTCACCCTCCATGTCGGCGGATGCCAAACAACAGCGCCCGCCATATCCCAAAAAATTATCCTTTCCATTATACATCGGAAAAAACAGCTTTTGCAATATGGCGGGCATATTTTCTTTATTAAATTTGCAAAAAGTGGGTTTTACTTTGGATTCTTCAGCGCGCGTTCGTGTACTTCAGGATCTCGCCGATCAGCACCTTCATGTCCAGCGGCTTGCCCACGTGGCTGTTCATGCCCGCGTCCAGGCAGGCCTTCACGTCGTCGGCAAAGACATTGGCCGTCATGGCGATGATGGGCGTGCCCTCGCCGGGCCCCTTGCCCTCAAACGCCCGGATGTACCGGGTAGCCTCCAGTCCGTTCATTTCGGGCATCATGACGTCCATCAGAATCGCGTCATAGGTGCGCGGCGCTGCGTTCTGGATGGCCTCCAGCGCCAGTCTGCCGTTCTCAACGGCGGTGATGCTGGCACCCTGCTCCTCCAGCAGGGTTGTGGCGATCTCGCTGTTCAGCTCGTTATCCTCGGCCAGCAGCAGGTGCAGACCGGCCAGCGGCAGCACAGTTTCCGCTGCCGCGGGGGCAGCCGCGGGAGTCTCTGCCTCCGCGGCAGTCTCTGCCCCCGCGGCGGGGGCATCGTCCCAACTGCTGCCGGATGCGGCTGCCGATGCGGCATGCCGCACGACCACGGACGGCTCGGCCTTGGTCGGTGTGCCCAAGGGCAGCGACAGCCGCACAATGAAGGTCGAACCCTTGCCGGGCTCACTCTCGACATCGAGCGAGCCGTGCATCTGGTCAACGAGCTTCTTTGTGATGGCCATGCCCAGACCCGTGCCCTTGTAGTGGGTGCGGCTCGAGCGCTGCTCCTGCGTGAACGGCTCAAAAATATGCTGCAGGAATTCCTCGCTCATACCGATGCCGTTGTCCTTGATCTCCATCCGCAGGTGGACAAGACCTTCTTCAAACAGCGTTTCCTTGGCGCGGAAGTTGATCTCGCCGCCGTCGGGCGTGTACTTCACGGCGTTGGAAAGAATGTTGATAAGCACCTGCCGGATATGCAGCTCACTGCCGATCAGGTACGGGTGCCAGAACGGGCCGATCTGCTTTGTGAAGGTCATGTGCCGGTCCACGATCTGGCCCTCCACGATGGAGCAGCAGGAATCCAGCAGCGCCCGCAGATCAAACGATGTGTCCAGCATCTGCATATTGCCGGATTCGATTTTGGTCATGTCCAGCACGTCGTTGATGAGGGAGAGCAGGTGGGACGCCGCACCGCGCATCTTGGTCATGCAGTCCCGCACGCGGGCCTTGTTGTCAAAGTTGTCCTCGGCAATGTCCAGCATACCCATAATGCCGTTGATGGGCGTGCGGATGTCGTGGGACATGTTGGACAGGAACTCCGTCTTGGCGACGCTGGCCTCCTCGGCCTTGCGCAGGGCTTTTTCGGTCTCGGCGCGGAACCGTTGGGAGCGGATGGCCAATGCGATGCAGACCGCGGTAACCAGAACGCACAGGCCGGTCAGCACGATAATGGCCGGGTACTGATAGGCCAGCCGCGTCAGGGAGAACGGCTGCTGCCCCAGGTTGATGTAGGCGTTGGTGATGGTGCTGATCTCGGCGCGGGTCAGGCTGTCGATGCTCTTGTTCAGCACAGTGCGCAGCAGCACATCGTAGTCCTGCCGGACGCCGATGCAGAAATTGCGCTGCTCGCCGCTCAGCATCGAGCGCAGCTCGTTGCGCGTGTCGTCAAAGACCGCGCGCTCGGCCTGGTAGGTGTAGGTATAGTAGGCATCGACAGTCCCGGCGTGCACGGCAGCCAGGCAGTCATCAAAGGAATCCAGGTATTCTACATGAGCCGTGTCGCTCAGGCCGGGCATTTCCAGCGAGGAGGGGGAAAAATCGTATGCGACAGCGACATTGTTCAGCGCGCCGTTGTGGCGGCGCAGCAGCACCCAGGAAAACTCCGCCGACAGATAGCTGTCGGTCAGCTTGTAGCCGTAGTTCTCCGCCTGGGACATGTCGTCGGTCAGGTCAATGACAAAATCCGCCTGCCCGTCCGCCAGCATGGCCTTGTACTCGCTGCGGTCCGCGGGCTTCAGGAATTTGTAGCGCAGCCGCGCCCGGCCTGCTGCCTTTTGGAAAATATCCACCATGATGCCGGTGGGCATGCCGTCCGGCGTCATGTAGGAGTAAGGGTAGCGGTCCGGGTTGACAAGCACCGTGAACGCCGTGTCTGCGTCGTTGCAGGCGATGACATAGTTTTCCTCGGCGTCGGTCAGATTAATTTTGCTGCTGGTATGGCTGCCGGTGTAGTATTTGTTGAACAGGGTCGTGCGCCAGCTGGGGTCGTTGCGGTTGATTTTGCTGATGGCATCGTTGACCAGCTGCTGGGTGACGGTGTCATCCTTGCGCATGGCTATGTAAATGCTCTGCTCGTCGAAGGTGTCAATGATCCATTCGTTCTTCGTCTCGCGCAGCCGGTTGGAGGCTGCGGCGGTGATCTCCCCGCTGCGCAATGCACGGGACAGCTCCTCGTCGGTGTCATAGTACACCGAGGTGTAGCGGAAACCGTGCTCCTCGGCGTAGGCTTTAAAGCTCTCATTGCGGCCATTGCCGCTGCGGCTCATGCCGACAGTTATGCCGTCGAAGGTGTCGTAGTCGCCGGCCACAATGCTGCGGTTGCCGGCTTTGACGGTCAGCATCGTCGCCACCGTGCCGATGGGCTCGGCGGAAAAGGCAAACTGCTCGTCGCGCTCCTCGGTCCTTCGCAGCACCGGGATCAGGTCGATCTGCCCGGCAGCCAGCTGCTGCATGGCCTGCTGGGTGTTGCCGTTCAGGCAGGAGTATGTAAAGGTTACGTTCTCATGCTGGGCAATGTCCTGCAGCAGCTCATAGGCGTAGCCGCTGCGGCTGCCGTCTGCAGCGGTGGCCATGTAGCCGGTGTAGGGGTAGAAGCCGACGCGCAGGGTGCGCAGGGTGGTCCGGCCATCGTCCGCGGCGTGCACGGGCATGGCAAAGCCAAGCAGAACGCTGACAGCCAGGCTGAACAGCAGCAGCATGGCTGCCCCGCGTCTGCTTACGCCGGGATTCTCCTTCTTATTCATCGAAAACAGCTCCGGTCTTTTTAGTGCGGCAGCCGGGCAGGGATGCAGGGCCCGCGGCGCCGCACGTATATTTTGCAGGCATGGCCCGGGCAGCTTTCGGTGTCGTCTGCCGCGGGCATCATCGCGGATATTTTTACAGCTCCCGGATCGCGGCCAGCACTTCCTCATGCGCGGCCACCACCGGCGGCCAGAGGCTGGCATCCTCCAGCGGCTTCGGGCCGCGGACTGCGTCGCAGAGCGTGGCGGCGGTCTTATACAGGCGGTCCATGCCAAGGTTCTGGGCCACGCCCTTCAGCGTGTGGCTGGCGCGGAAGGCCAGCTCCCAGTCCTGGGCGGCCAGCGCGTCCTTCAGCTGGCTGAAGCTGGGGTCGCCGGGGTATTTCAGCACAAACTTTTTGATGAGTGCCTCGCTGGGCAGTCGGCTGATGGTTGCCTTGTAATCGCCGCCGATGCGGTCATAAAATTCCTGCAATGTCATAGGGGACCTTCTTCTTTCTTACAATTTATCGGATTCCTGATTTGGCTTTGTTTTTTCTGCTTCTTCTGCGGAAAATGCTGCGGTGATACATTTGTTCCGGCACTCCTTGGCCTGATACAGCAGCTTGTCCGCCTGACGGATGCCGGGGTCAAGGGGGCAGGCACCGTACACACCGCCGATGCTGACCGTCAGATGCAGGTCGGGGTATTCGATCATGTGCAGCGCCTGCACCGTCGCGCGGATCTGCTCAAGCCGCTTTATAAAGACATGCTCCGGGATATGCGGGAAAATCAGCAAAAACTCGTCGCCGCCGTACCGCACCAGTGCATCGTTGCGGTTGCGCACGCAGGCCGTTACCGCACTCACCAGAATGCGCAGCGCGTCGTCGCCGGCCTGATGGCCGTAGACGTCGTTGATCTGCTTGAACTGGTCAAGGTCCAGCATGGCTATGGCATCCACTTCCATGAGCTTCCGCAGCTGCTTCTCAAAGAAGCGGCGGTTATAGGCGTTGGTCAGGACATCATGGTAGAGGTCATAATGGTAGTCGAAAAACTGCTCTGCAGGGTCGGCCTGCCCGACAGCGCCGATATACGCGGGTACGCTGTCATCGCTCCACAGGGAGCACAGCCGCACGTGATGCCAGCGAAGCTCGCCGTCAACGGGCAGCAGCATCGAAAGCTCAGTGTAAGGGTGCTCTGCGCTGGTGGCGCGCAGCGCCTTCTGGATGCGCGCAATATCCGCAAGAGGAAACCCGATTTCCTCGACTTCATCGGGCAGGAGCAGATCCTTGGGCACGCCCATGTGCTCCGCCGCCCACGCCGAGAAGGAAAGATGACCGGTGGCAACGTCATAGTCAAACTGTATGCAGCGGACGCTTTGGTTAAAGAACCGGCCCTTCTGCTGCAGGCGGGACAGCGACTGCACGATATGATTCTGCCCGGGCAGTGCGTTCTCCCGCAGGAGGGCATCGGATATATGCTGTGCGTCTGCCAGACGGTGCAGCTGGCTGCCGGTGTCCGAAGCAATACTCAGCTCGGCATGCAGCTGCGCGCCGCACTCGGTCAGGCATTCCAGCAGCAGCGGGTTGAACTGCCCGCACTCCCCGTTCAGGATCATCTTCACCGCGGTGTCGTGGTCGAACGCTTTTTTGTAGCAGCGCTCGCTTGTCAAGGCGTCGTACACATCGGCCATAGACACGACCTGCGCGGCGATGGGGATCTGCTCACCTTTAAGCCCGTCCGGGTAGCCGCGCCCGTCCCAGCGCTCATGATGCCAGCGGCATATAGCGTAGGCCGTCTTGACAAGGTCGGACTCCTGCTGGAACGGCAGCTTTTCCAGAATCTCCGAACCAATTGTGGTGTGGGTTTTCATGACCTCGAATTCTTCCTTCGTCAGCCTGCCGGGCTTGTTCAGGATGGATTCGGGAATGTTGATCTTGCCGATGTCATGCAGCGCCGAAGCGGTGCTGATGAGCGAAATATCCGCGGCGGTCAGGTGGTATTTGTCGGTTTTCTGCACAAGCGTGTGCAGCAGAATATCGGTGGCTGTCTGGATATGCAGCACGTGCATACCGCTCTCCCCGTTGCGGAACTCCACAATATGGCTCAGTATGTTGATCATCGTGGAGTTGCTTTTCTCTTTTTCATAGACCTGCTCGGCCACAAGGCGGACCAGCCGCTTTTGTTTGGCGTAAAGCATCAGAGTATTGATGACGCGGCGGCGCACGACGGCCATGTCAAACGGGCGGCTGATATAGTCGGTAGCGCCCAGATCATAGGCACGCTCGACATAGCTGGACGCATTCTCCGCCGAAATCATGATGACGGGGACCTCGTCGATCCAGTGGTATTTGTTCATCATGGCCAGCACTTCAAAGCCGTCCATCTCGGGCATCATAATATCAAGCAAAAGCAGGTCGATGTCCGTCGCGGACTGCAAAATGGCCACAGCCTGTCTGCCGTTTTCCGCCTCCAGAATCTCATAACCGTCACCCAGCATTTCCGTCAGGATGGCGCGGTTCATCGCGGAGTCGTCCGCAATCAGGATTTTCTCTTTATCACTCATGACTTCACCTATAATTACAAGCGGAGCAAACGCGCGGTAAAAATGTACATTCTCCCATACTTTATCATTATAGTATAATAGGAACTGCAAAAGCAACCAATTTGTGCAAAATAATCGAAAAATGTTCCCAAAGCGCAAAAAAAGATGGAAAAATGTGCCAAAAAGAAAAAGCCTCCCTTGTCAAAGGGAGGTCAGCGTGTCGAAAAACCTCCCTCTGCGAGGGAGGTGCCCCGAAGGGCCGGAGGGAGAGAACCTTGCCATAGCCCGAAATATTTCGGGCAGTCGTACAGTTCTCTCCCCCACCGCCTGCGGGCGGAGCCCCCTCGCAGAGGGGGCCAAGGGGTGAGCACACCTTTTTCGACAGTCTGACCTCCATTGTCAAAGGGAGGCTTTTGGCGTAGGGGCCGGGCATGCCCGGCCCGCAGCCTTGCGGCAGGCACACCGTTCAAGGGCAGCCACACAAGGCCCCGCGACATAAAAAGGCGGGTGCTCCACCTGCGTGAAGCATCCGCCTGACCCCAAAATTATTTTCTCTTTCTCTTGGCAGCCACGGCCCCAACCATGCTCACCGCTGCGGCGGCCAGCGCGGGGTAGAGCACCAGACAAAACGCCTGATACCACGTCGGCACAAAATACTGCCATACGGCGGGCAGGGTGTCGGCGGCGTTCAGCGTGATGTCGCTCATTGTCAGCGCCACGGCCTTGTTTTCCTCGGGGCTGCAGGGGTCGAGCCGCAGCGCGGCCAGACTCGTGCGCGGCAGCGTGTAGACGTACTGCCCGCTTCCCAGACTCTGCGGGAACACCCGGCGGTCCGCGGAGTAATCCTCGCCGACCTTTGTCGTGTAGTACAGGCACATTTCCCGCGCCTCACCGTTAAATTCGGCAGTGTAAGAAATCGTGCGCACCACGCGGCTGCCCACGTCCTCCAAAATCATCTGCGGGTCGCCGTCCTGTGTCGTCAGCGTGCCGTCCGCGCCCTGCACAAGGCCCACCAGCTGCCAGTCGGTCACGGCCATCGTCTCCTCGGCCAGACGGCCCTGCGCCCGGGCGGCGGCGTCACTGCCAAAGTGCACCACGCCCAGCACCAGCCAGACGGCCAGCGCCAGCAGATACGCCGTCAGCGGCAGCGCGCCGCAGCGGGAGAACCAGTTTTTCAAAGCCTTCACTGCGCGCTCACCTCCATCGGCATCGGGGCAAAGCCCGCATCGGTCACGCGGTACAAAAGCGTCTCGCCGCTCTGCGCCGCCGCCAGCTTGTCGGTAAACAAATTGGCGTAGCTCTGCACAAAAATATCGTCCAGCGTCTGGATGTACAGCACCGTGCAGCCGTTGCCGCGCACGATGCTGTCCAGCTCCTGCGCTGTAAAGGCGTGGTAATAGGTGTTTTTCACACCCTCGGCGGGCTGCAATTCTGGCAGGCCCAGCTCGCCGCCGCCGCCGATCATCTTTGTCTCGCCGGTGTCGGGGTCCGTGGTCACCGTGCCGGAGTAGTCCACCAGAATCGGGTAGAAGTCAAACACGGCGCTGAACCAGCCCTCGCCGTTGTCGCCCTGACCGACATAAAAGACGCGGTCATCGGGGTCTAAGTAGCTGCACACCAGCTCGGCCTCGGCGCGCTCGGCGCGGCGGTCGGTGAACTCGCTGTCGGCAAAGCCCAGCACGCTCAGCTGCGGCAGAATCAGCTGGCCCTGGCGGAACAGCATTCCGCAGGCCAGCGCCAGCACAAACAATTCAAACACAGCGTGCGGCTGGCGGCGGACCGCAGTAAAAACTGCTGTCGGGCCATCGGCCCCGCCCTTGACTGTGATCTGCGGCAGCAGCGCTGCCGACAGGCACCCCAGCGCAAGGATGAACCAGCCGATGTAATAGCTGTAAATGTAGCGGTTGTAATCGGTCAGCTGCTCGGCCTGAAAGGTCTTGAAGATAAAGCCGTAGCTCAGCGCCAGCATGAGGTTGTAGCCCAAAAAGCAGACGCCGGACAGCGCACCGATGACCGCGATGCGTGCCTTGAGCCGCCGCGACGCTGCAGCCAGAATCGCCACGGCAAACACGATGGCAATCAGCGCGACCACATTGCGGCCCTGCCCGATCATGCTCAGCTTGCCGTCGCTCGTCCAGAATTGGTGGCCCATGTCGGCCATCGCAGTGCGGAACTGTGCCTCACGCTCGGCGTAAAAGCCCTCCACCGGCTGCCCCAGCAGAATTTTAATGCCGTTGACCACGACGGCGGACAGCGGGGCGCTCGTCTCGCCAACGCCGGAATCACTGGCGCTGCGGCTGACGAGCCAGCCGACATAGCGCACATTCCACAGATAGTAAATTGCCATCGGCGCGGCAAAGCAGGCAACGCTGAACCCGGTGCGGGGGAGCAGACCGGCCTTGAAATCACCGTCGTCGGCAAACAGCCACTCGTCCACAGCCACCAGCCCGGCGGCGACCAGCGCCAGCACAAAGGTGTTGGCCTTCAGGTTGGCCGACAGCGCCAGAATCGGCAGCACGGCCCACTTGGGGGCTGAATTTTGGCGCAGCGCCAGCCACGCGGCCACCGCGCCGCCGAACACCAGCCCCGCAGGCACGTCGCCGTAGCTGGTCATGTAGGTGGTCGTCAGGTAGATCGTGTGGTTGTAGTTCGTGAAGAAGAACGGCACGCACCACAGCACGGCGGCCATCGGCACGGCCACGCGCCATTTTTCCCGCGGGACAGCCCCCACAACGGCGGCAAACACAGAAAAATACAAAATGTCATAACCGACGTAAATTTTCCAATCTGCATAATCGCCGAAAAACTGGAAGAAATACGCCAGCAGCGGCAGGCCGGGGTTCTGGGTCGCGGCCCAGGGCGTGCCCAGCTTGGCGGTGGCGTACAGGCTGTCGTTGACCTTCGTGATCTTGACCGCCGTTGCCCACAGGCTCAGCTCGTCAAAGTCCGTCGCCATAGGCTGCCGCACGAAAAAGTAGACCGTGAACGCCAGCGCCATGCCCCAGAACAGCACGCTGCCCGGGGTGAAAAGGCGCTGCGCCGCGCCGGTGCTGCCCCTGCAGGACGCCGCGACCCATACGCCGCCCGCCAGACAGAGAAGATACAGCAGCCACGCGGCGGGGTAGAGAACGCCCGCCATTGCGGCCAGTGTCAGCACCGCGACGATGGCGGACAGTGCCGTCAGTGGTGCGACGGATGCCGGGACGCGGCATTTCAGCGTCAGCACCGCGCAGCCGCAGAACAGCGCCGCCACCGCCGCCAGTACGCAGAGTAGTTCCATAGGGTCAGCTCCTTTACGGGGAAATAGTAGGGGAGGGATTCATCCCTCCCGTGAAGTTTTCCATTGCCGCACACGGGCACGGAGCGGTCAAGACCGCTCCCTACAGGGCACCCGTAAACGTTAGTCCGTAGGGAGGGGTCTTGACCCCTCCGGGGAGGTCTCCGCCAGCGCACACACCCCGGGAGGGATAAATCCCTCCCCTACGGTTCCTTCTTTATAAAGAAGGAACAAACCGCGCTCGCCATCGCCGCCGCTACTGCCGGTACAAACGCAAGCACCAGCCACCAGCCAGCCGTCGGGACAAAGCGGGTGTACCATGGGCGCGGGGGGTTCAGATCAATGCCGGTAAACAGCGTCGGCACGCCGCCCACGCTGTCCGGGTCAATGCGCAGCCCCGTGACCCACTGCCCGCCCAAATCAAACGTGTAGACGCCGGGGGCCGTGACCCTGGCGTAGACCTTCTGTGCCTCGGTGTAGTCGGTCTGGCCGGGCTTCAAATAGTACAGCGCCACGCCGCCCGGGGGCAGTCGGTGCGCCGCGTCCAGCACGGCGGTCTCGATATACCCCTGGCCCTGCCAGTAAATATGCGGGTCGCTGTCGGTGGAAAGATACCACGCCGGGTCGTCGTCCGGCGGTGTCCACCATTCGTTGGACGAATAGGGCGCAAAGCTCTCGGTCACCAGCTCGGCGGCGTCCACGTGCGTCTGGGGCATTTTGCCCTGCAGCTTGTAGTTCAGCATGACGCCGCAGCCGACGAGACACCGCACCACCCAGAGCACCGCCGCCAGCAGATACGCCAGCAAAAGCAGCTGCCGCGCCTTCAAAAGCGGTTTACGCATTTACTCCACCCCGCTTTCTGCCACAGCTGCCAGCGTGAACGGCACTGCCGCGTCCGCGCCCTCAAAATGATAGAGCGTTGCGGGCATGTCGTTGGTCAGCCCGCCCTCAAACAGGGGGCTGAATTCCCGCTGCAGATAGTCGTCCGCGCGGTCGATCAGGATATAATCGCAGTCCTTCTCGGCCATGTAGGCGACCAGCGTGTCCGGCACGCAGACGGCCTTGTAGTCGTAGAGCGTCCAGTTTTCGCTCTCGACCAGATTCATAAAATCGCTGTCCCAGCGGTCCTGCGTCTCGCCCAGGCGGCCATAGAAGCCGCCAAAGCCGTTCACGACCTGCGCGGTCAGCTCGTACCGATAATAATACCATCGCGTGGCATCGTCGCCCTGGCTGATGACCAGCACGCGGTCCGGCCAGCCCAGCACGGTGTTCATCGTGTCGGCGCGGTTCTGCACGTCGGCGCGCAGCGTGTACAGGCTGTCGGCACCGGACCAGAAGCCCGCCGCGGGCACACCGCGCCAGCAGAATACGGCAAAAATCAC
>ERZ773106.952-NODE-952-length-24514-cov-4.877305_pt1 | contig 24514 bp, 20 predicted proteins | sample MGYA00580572_ERZ773106 | MGnify/ENA primary metagenome ERZ773106 (study PRJEB29015, sample SAMEA2737868) | human gut metagenome | biome: human gut; feature: human-associated habitat; material: faeces | place: China | collected 2012 ... | reverse complement strand
TGATCTTGTCGATGGCATTGCAGGCGGTCTACAATATTGTGGACAGTGCCTTTGTTGGAAACATGAAGGTGGGAAGTGAAGCGGCGCTTAACGCACTGACACTGGTGTTCCCGGTACAGATGCTTATGGTGGCAGTAGGAATTGGAACGGGTGTCGGAACCAATGCGCTTCTCGCAAGGACACTCGGACAGGGAAATGCAAAAAAAGCTGCAAAAGTGGCGGGCAACAGTTTATTTCTCGGAGAAATTATTTATGTGGTATGTTTCTTATTTGGAATTTTTGGAGTAAGAGCATACATTTCATCACAGACCATTGATCCGGAAGTGATTTCAATGGGAATGAGTTATTTAAGAATATGCTGTGTGGTTTCATTTGGAATCATTTTCTTCTCATTATTTGAAAAATTATTACAGGCGACCGGACGTTCCCTTTATTCTACGATCGGTCAGGTGGTAGGTGCGGTCGTAAATATAATTCTAGATCCGATCATGATTTACGGTATCGGACCGGTTCCTGAAATGGGCGTGGAGGGCGCAGCCTATGCTACTGTAATTGGTCAGGTCGCATCGGCAGCATTATTATTTATTTTTCATATGAAATTAAATAAAGAGTTTGAACATGGTGTGGGATACATGAAGCCTGATACCGGAATTATAAAAGAAATCTATGCGATCGGACTTCCGGCGATCATTGCACAGGCATTGATGTCTATCATGGTTTATGTGATGAATCTGATCTTAAAATTCAGTCCTTCTGCACAGACCGCATATGGATTGTTCTATAAAGTGCAGCAGTTTGTATTGTTCCTCGCATTTGGACTCAGGGATGCAATCACGCCGATCATTGCGTTTGCCTACGGAATGCACAGCAAAAAGAGGATTCAGGACGGAATCAGGTATGGACTGATTTATACGATCGTACTTATGGTCGTTGGTGTGGCGATCACGGAAATTTTCCCGGGTGCTTTTGCGACGTTATTTAATGCGGGACAATCCAGAGATTATTTCATCGGAGCGATGAGAATCATCTCCATCAGCTTTATTTTTGCGGGAATCAATGTGGCATATCAGTGAATTTATCAGGCACTGGACGGTGGTATGGAATCACTTGTGATCTCGCTGCTCAGACAGCTTATAATTATATTACCGCTGGCCGGCATTTTCTCTGTTTTTGTCAGAAACGGTCAGATGGGAGTTGCGTTGATCTGGTGGGCATTTCCAATCACCGAGCTTACCGCATGTCTGGTGGGATATGTATTGTTGAAGAGGATCAGAAAAAACAAGGTAGAAAGTTTAAGTTAAGGAGGAGTCAGTTATGGAAAAGAGAATCATAACGATCAGCAGAGAGTTTGGAAGCGGCGGCCGCTTTATCGGTGAAGAAGTGGCAAAGAAACTTGGAATTTCCTATTATGACAAGGATATCATCGGACAGATTGCAGAGCAGTCAGGATTTGCACCGGAATATATCCGGGAAAATGCGGAATTGTCTCCGAAGAAAGGCTTATTTGCCTATGCATTTTCCGGACGTGATATCACAGGGAAATCAGTGGAAGATATCGTGTATGAAGCACAGAGAAACGTGATCCTGAAAATTGCGGAAAAAGAAAGCTGTGTGATCATAGGAAGAAATGCGGATTTTATCTTAAAAGACCGGGAGGATGTGCTGAATGTTTTTATACACGGGGATATGCCGAAAAAAGTGCAGCGTATCTGTAAATTATACAATGTCGCAGAAGCTGATGCCGCAAAAATGATAACCGAAACAGATAAAAGGCGCAGAACAAACTATAATTTCTACACAGACCAGAAATGGGGAATGGCAAGTAATTATTCATTGTCCTTGAACAGTTCGCAACTGGGATATGAGAGGTGTGAGGAAATCATTTTGGAGTGTGTAAAATAGAGAATAGTATGGATCAATAAAAAGAACTGGTTTTTGAGGTGTCCCCTCAAAAACCAGTTCTTTTTTTATGATGTCTGAAATTCTGTTAAATTAACACTTCTCAGGTTCCGGATAATCAACCCCGAAAGTTTCAACTGTCACGGTTTTCATTACCTGTGGCTGTAACGGACGATCAGAGTAATCGGTTGCTGTTTCCGCAATTTTATTGACAACATCCATACCCTCGATCACTTTACCGAATGCAGCATAAGCGCCGTCTAAGTGTGGAGAGTTCTTGTGCATGATGAAAAACTGGGAACCGGCAGAATCCGGGATCATAGTTCTTGCCATGGATAAAACACCTTCAGAATGTTTTAAGTCATTTTTGAAACCGTTCTGGGAAAATTCTCCTTTGATTTCATAGCCCGGGCCACCCATTCCGGTTCCGTCCGGGTCGCCGCCCTGGATCATGAAACCGTTGATGACACGGTGGAAGATGACGCCGTCATAAAAACCTTTTTTTACTAAACTGATAAAGTTGTTTACAGTATTTGGTGCGATTTCAGGATAAAGCTCTGCTTTCATGATATCGCCGTTTTCCATCTCGATTGTAACAATTGGATTTGACATAATAATTGATTCCTTTCATTGAATATGATATCGTGATTTTTCATATACACACCATATTGTAACGAAAAAATATGTTTTCGTAAAGATAAAACGCAAAAAATCAGATCGTTGTATTCTGAAAGCAGACTCTGATCTTTTGTGCAATGCCGGCATCAATAAAGCCTTTGTCTGCCATATCATCGAGAATATCGCAGGTTTTTTCATGCGAAAAACCCTGTTTATAAGGGCGGCTTTCGGTGAGTGCCTGATAAATGTCTATACACGCCATAATGCGTTCCGGCTCGTTTAATTCGGCGGCAGTTTTGCCGAAAGGATAGCCTTTTCCGTTCAGTTTTTCGTGGTGGAATGCTGCCCAGTCACGGATGTCTTCAAAATCGTTGATATTGGACAGAATCAGATAAGTATATCCTGCATGGTTTTTCATTTTTGAAAATTCTTCATCGGTCAGCTTATCCGGTTTTTCCAGAATATCATTGTCGATTGCCATTTTGCCGATATCATGAAGTGCGCCGGCCAGATACATTTTCTGGACCTGTGTGGGATCGTAGCCGTTGTACGCTGCAAATGCGGCGGCTTTCTCTGCAACACCAATGGAGTGTCTGCTTGTAAAAGAAGATTTATAGTCGACGATCTGCGCAAAAAAGTCGGCGATATTTTTGCAGGTTTCCCAGTCAAAGGTCTGTTTTTCCCTCGGAACGATCTCCCAGAGTTTCGTTTCAAAGGAGTCATCCCTCAAAGCTGCAAATTCGTTATCTGAAAATATATGGAAAAAAGCATCCACACATGCGGCGTCAAAAAGTTTATCCGTATGCCGGATCAGGTACTGTTTTACCATATCCCATCTCTGTGTTTCAAATGCACCGCTGTGCCCGATGATATCCACCACATCGGCAAGGTGGATAATGCGCGCAGACAGAGGAACTTCATCCCATTTTTTGTGAAATGGCCCGGTGCCGTCCGCGTGCTCATGATGGTATAGGATTGCATTGGTAACGTCAGTTTTAAAAGGGATTTTTGCAAGATTCTGTTCGCCGTAGATGCAATGCAGGTTCGTAGTGTTTGCCACAAGGTCAGCGGTCAGGTCTGCCGCGGAATGCTCCTGCAATTCCTCGGAAATATATTGTGTGAGGGCGTTGTCGTGCAACAGAGCGCAGATTGCGAGATCCTGCAGGGCATCCTCCGGCAGATCAAAATACTGCCCCATGCGCACACTGATATAAGCCACTCGTTTTCCGTGTTTATTTTTAATGTTTACCAGTTCTGCCTCGATGCAGTCGAGAGCATAGGAACAGGCACTGATCAAACCGATAATATCTATCTCCATGATTTATTTTAATGAAATCGCACTGCATACAAAGCGATGCCTTGCGATTTCATAACCTCCTTAAATTAGTAATAATTCCTATTATTGAATTATAGAATCAGTTACCCCTATTGTCAATATGTTATAGTTCACAGGTTACCCTGCGAACTGTAACTTCGCAGCCCCATATAAAGTTTTGCTTCGCAAAAGGGGGCTGCTCACACCCACATCACGTTCATACGCACCTGAACAGCATGGTGTTCAGGTGCTGAGTGAACAGTAACGTCAATATTCGTTACAGTATTCATATGACCATGATTAGTTTTAGCAGGAATAGCAGAAGTTTCATATTTATAGGAAGTATATCGAAAAACTTCCTTGTAAATTTTTTTGTTTTATGGTTTGATAAGTACAGAAAAAGAGTATCGGAGAATAAAGGAGAGAAAAAGTATGCCAGTTTTTGATTTCAGCAGCGCTTCAGAGGAAAAAGAAGCGTTTGTATGTACATATACCGCATTTACATCAGACAGTTCCGAAAAAACACCGGACGATCCGATCCTGGTGTTGGACAACCAGCAAAAACAGTGGAGCCATCATTCCACCGGAGTATTTTGCAACCAGAGCCAGTGGACAGCATTTGAGTTTAAGGAGGAGGACGAGACATTCCGTTCCAATATCCTGCGGATCGATGCACGTTTTGTGAATCTGATCAAATGGCTTGGGGAGAACCGTATCAACGTTCTTTTGTCCGGGGAAAACAGGGCGGACGGCTATGCCGTGTACAAGATCAGGGAAAATGCTTTTCACGGTGGAACGAAACTCTCTGCGGCGGATGGATTTTTACAGTATGTGATGGAACGCCTTTTATCGAGCAGTGCACCGGAGCAGGAGGATGAGGACGAAGAGTTAGACGAGAGCGGCGACAGCATGAAGCTTACCAGTATCCAGAGTATTTCGGATTTCTTAAACTGCGCAGGAAGAACCATGCCGGACAATATCAGACTGTGGGCGAGAAGAAATTTAGCAGTTGCACGTTCCAGCGAAGTGTCTGCCGAGGAACGCCGCCACGCGCAGCGTGCACTTTCCATTATGACGAATATCCAGTGGAAAAATAATTATTTTGAAGCAATCGATCCGGTGGAGGCGCGCAGGATTTTAGACGAAGAACTATACGGAATGGAAAAAGTAAAACAGCGTATTATGGAGACCATCATCCAGATCAACCGCACGCACACGCTTCCGGCTTACGGACTTCTGCTTGTCGGACCGGCAGGAACCGGAAAATCACAGATTGCCTATGCGGTGGCAAGAATTTTAAAACTGCCGTGGACGACACTTGATATGAGTTCCATCAATGACCCGGAGCAGCTGACTGGAAGTTCCCGTATCTACGGAAATGCAAAGCCGGGTATTATTATGGATGCATTTTCGATGGCAGGCGAGTCAAACCTTGTGTTCATCATTAACGAGCTTGACAAGGCGGCATCCGGAAAAGGAAACGGCAATCCGGCGGACGTGCTTCTTACCTTATTAGATAATCTCGGATTTACAGACAACTATATGGAATGCATGATTCCGACCGGCGGCGTCTATCCGATCGCGACCGCCAATGTAAAAGAAGATATCAGTGCCCCGCTGATGTCACGTTTTGCTGTGATCGATATCCCGGATTACACGCAGGAAGAGAAAAAAATCATTTTCTCCAAATTTGCACTGCCAAAAGTATTAAAGAGAATCGGATTGCTGCAGGGCGAGATCGTTCTGACCGGGGAGGGACTGGATGAACTGATCGAGCAGTATAAGAATACATCGGGAATCCGTGATCTGGAGCAGGCGGCAGAGCACCTAGCAGCCAATGCACTGTATCAGATTGAAGTAGACCATGTAAAACAGGTTGTGTTTGATGCGGAAATGGTAAAAAAATTATTTGCGTAAAAAACAAAATATAAGAAAGGTAAAAAGACCACTTCATGAAATTTTTCGTGAGGTGGTCTTTTACTGTCCGAATTAATGGACAGAAAATATGGATAATGGGAAGCAGCAAGAGGGCAAAATGACGGAAAGTGAGGAGCATGGCAGATGAAAACGGAATATCAGATTATTGCGGTAGACTTTGACGGAACACTTTGTACGGACTGCTTCCCAAAGATCGGACAGCCGAATACAGCACTGATCGAACTGCTGAAAGGATTGAGAAGGCAGGGACGCCAGATTATTTTGTGGACGTGCCGCTGTGGAAATCAGTTAGAGGAAGCAGTGGAATGGTGCAGGAAGTGGGAACTGGAATTTGATGCAGTGAATGAGAATCTGCCGGAGATTATCGAAAGGTACGGATCAGACGGAAGAAAGATTTATGCGGATGTTTATATTGATGACAAAAGCTGTTTTCCATGGGAGGTAAAAAAGGATGAGAAAGTTGGATTATGAATTTATTTTTACATGCGGTATTGTTGCATTTATCGCAGCGCTTGGAATGGTAGCTGGCATTGTTGTGCTGGCTGGGGCAAAGATTTATGTTTATAACCTGCCTTTGATCGTGGGAAGCTTTCTGGCTATCGGAGGACTCTTGTGGGGATTATTGTTAGTTTTGAACAATGATAAGGTGGAAAAAAGGACAAAACATCGTTACTGCTCAGACAGTATCTGAGCACTTTGCTGTATCATACATATTTAGTAACTATTCAGCACCTCATTCGCAAAATCGCTCTTTCAGAGCTATATTTTTGCTCATGTGGTTACTTCGCCAAAGAAATTTTCAAAATTATGCTCATTCATGCAAGCATGATTCGCAAATTTATGAAAATTGTCTTGGCTCTGAATAGTTACTATATTTACCAGATTAAGGTTGACGCTCTATCGTGAATTAAATATAATAAACTTGATTTACTGTGCCTTTTTAGGGGAATACCGAAGGCATCTGGAGGAAAAATGAGAAGAAACCTTAATATAAAACAGAGAAAATGGCGGAGCTTTATCTTTGCAACGATTTTTGGTGTGACAGCAGCGACTGCGGTCATTACGGTAAAACCGTTGGAAAGTTATGCGTATACGGAGACGGCGGGTGTTTTGAATGATGGACCGGTACAGATGCGAAAGACTCCGGTAGATGGGGACAAGATCACATCTTTAGCTGCGGGTACAGCAGTCCGTGTGATAGATGAAGTGGATGGCTCCGATGGAATGAAATGGTACAAGGTACAGATTTCCTATAATGGAATGGCATCCACCGGATATATCCGGTCAGATTTTATCACGCTTTCAACAGAAGATACCTCTTCCGGAAGTACGATCACAGATAATTCAGCACAGGGTGCAGCCGGAGTTGTCACCAACACGAACGGCAATGTCTATGTGAGGACAGGTGCGAGCACGGCATATTCTCCGGTCACGACGGTAAAAAGAGATCAGACAGTCAATGTACTCGGACAGACAACCACAAATGGAACTGTGTGGTACAATGTGACATTTAATAAGAATGGTGTGGATTATGCAGGTTGGATCTGCGGAACCTATCTGGCAGTAACCGGACAGACTTCTGCGGATGGATCGCAGGGAGACACCACAACGGTGACGGATGAAGAATATGTTGCATCGTTAAAATCAGCAGGATTTCCGGACAGCTATTGTAACTCACTTCTGGCATTGCACCAGAAGTATCCAGACTGGCAGTTCGTTCCGGTACAGACAGGACTAGACTGGAATACCGTCATTGCAAATGAGAGTGTTGTCGGAAGGAATCTGGTGCAGAGTTCTTCCAATGATGCGAGAAAGTCAACGGAGACGGGGGCTTATGACTGGGCGACCAACAAATGGTATGGTTATGACGGAGCAGGCTGGGTAAGTGCCTCCTCCAATTACATAGCATATTGCATGGATCCGAGAAATTACCTGAATGACACGTATATTTTTCAGTTTGAAACGTTAGAATATGCGCCATATCAGAACGTGACAGGAGTTGGAAATATTCTGTCAGGCAGTTTCATGAGTGGAAACTATAGCGATACAGACGGAGCATCGCGAAGCTATGCAGATACTTTCATGGAAGTGGGACAGAACTTGAGTGTCAGTCCTTATCATCTGGCTGCAAGATGTAAGCAGGAGCAGGGAAATAAGGGGACAAGTCCTTTGATCTCTGGCAATTACTCTGGCTATAATGGATATTACAATTACTTTAATATCGGAGCATATACGACATCGTCTGCGTCTGCGACGGTCAACGGATTGATTTATGCGAAAAATAACGACTGGAATTCTATTTATAAATCAATTAATGGTGGAGCTGGTATCGTTGGAAATAATTATGTGAAAAAAGGGCAGAACACCTTATATTTCCAGAAATTTAATGTGGTGAATATGAACAGCATATACTCACATCAGTACATGACAAATGTGCAGGCGGCAATGTCAGAAGGAAAAACAATGAGCACGGCTTATGCGGATAAATCACAGGGATTTATATTCCGTATTCCGGTGTATAGCAATATGCCGGAGTCAGCAGTGACGTTTTCAGACAGTGGTAATCCGAATAACTGGCTCTCTTCTCTCAGCGTAAGCGGATATGGACTGACACCGTCTTTCCAGGGAGCAGTAACCGATTATTCCGTGATCGTTGGAACCGAGGTAAGCTCGATCAATGTAGGTGCTTCGGCAGTTGCACCGAAAGCGGGAGTTTCCGGGGCGGGAACTTATGCATTGAATTATGGAAATAATGCGATCAACGTAACTTGTGTGTCACAGAGCGGTTCGGCAAAAACCTACACGATCAATGTGGTAAGACAGCAGCCGGCAGCAGACAATACCCAGACACCGGAAAGTGGTGGAACAACGGTTGCGGACGGCGTATCCGTTTCTACCTCCTATAAACTGGGAGATACCGTGATCACAGGTATTACACCGGGAACAGGCGCTTCTTCTGTACTTGCCAATATCTCAGCGGGAAGCGGCACGGTCAAAGTGCTGAAAGCAGATGGCACAGAAAATACCGGTGCAGTCGGAACAGGTAATAAAATTGCAGTATATGCAAATGGAACACTGGTGAAGCAGTATGACGTTGTCATTTACGGTGACATCAATGGAGATGGAAAAATCTCTGTGGTCGATCTGGTCATGATGCAGAAACAGATTCTTGGAACATCACAGCTTTCCGGTGCGTATGCAGCGGCTGCGGACATAAGCAGAGATGGAAAAGTTTCCGTAAAAGACCTTGTGCTTTTGCAGAAACATATTATAAATGCAGCACAGATTGAACAGTAACAGGGCTGTGTGGATAGAAAGAGTTATTTTAGTGAGAAAATACAATTTTCACACATAAGAATGGAGAGTAAAATGAAAAAGAAATTAGGTGTGATCATTACACTGTTAACATTATGCATCTGCCTTATGACACCGCAGATGCATGCCAAGGCGGCTTCCGGAAAAACAACGATCGCTGTGTCTGCCGGTTCCCTGAATATCGGACAGACTGTGACGGTAACGGCAAAAGCATTAAGTGCATCCGGGGACAGTGCATATGCCAATATGGTTTTGACCTATGATGCCGGCATTCTGGAGTTTGTGAGCTGTAATGCAACTTATGGCGGTGGCGGCGGAAGTATTTCGGTAGCGAGTGACAGCTTCAGTGTGACATTAAAAGCAATCAGTGCGGGAAAAGCTTCTATTTCGCTTTCTGCTACGGATGGTGTTATTTACGGTACCGAAGAAGAATTGGATTCCATGGCAGGCAGCAGCACTTCTGTAACGGTCAAAAACGAAGCAGCAGGCAGCAATACAGGAAATAACAACAATACTGGAAGCAATACGAATACGGCAGCTTTATCCGCAGATAATTCCTTAAAGGCGCTGACGATTTCACCGGGAACATTGTCTCCGGCTTTTAAGGGAAGCACCACAAAGTACACGGCAACGGTTGATAATTCCGTGACAAGTATTGCAGTGAGTGCAACACCGGTCAATGAAAAGGCAACGATTGAGTCTGTGACTGGAAATACGAATCTTGCAGTTGGGGCAAACGTTGTTCAGATTGTCGTAAAAGCAGAAAATGGTACAACAGCCACTTATAAAATCACTGTGACAAGACAGGCTGCAGGAACCACCGGAAGTGAGACGACAACTACAGGCGGTGAAAACGGAGACGACGGAAATGGTGACAGCGAGACTCCAGAAGATACTGAGGAAGTGGACACAACGGAAACTCCGGTGTCGGCGGCGGATGTTGTGATCAATAACACGACCTACCATATCGCAGACAATTTTACAGAGGAACAGATTCCGGCTGATTTTACAGAGGCAACAGTTAATTTCCGGGGAGCGGAATGCAGAGGTCTGACATTTAACAAGGGAACAATCTCTCTGATCTATCTGGAAACAGACAATGTGGATGCAACAACCGGCAGGTTCTTTATCTATGATGAGACAAGGGATGTTGTCTATGACTTTATGAAGTTTACAGCAGGGGAGAGCAGTTATGCTATCCCACTTTTAGCGCCGCTTGATTCGGTACTGCCGGAGAGTTATGTGCAGGTGTCCCTGCAAATGCCGGAAAATACTGTGATGACCGCTTACCAGCTTCCGGCAGAGGATGGAGAGGAAGCGTCTGATTTCTATATCTTTTATGGGGTAAATCAGGATGGAACCGAAGGCTGGTATCAGTATGATGCAGCGGAAGGCACTTACCAGCGTGTGAATGGAAATATCACAGAGACAGCGGATTCTTCTTCGGATGATCTTGCAGCATTGCAGAGCGAGTATGATGAACTCTCAAAGAAATATAAAGATGCAAAATCCTTTTCCAGAAACATGATCGCTGTGCTTATTTTTGTATTGGCAATCGCAGTTGTGATCATCCTGAATATCGTTCTCTTTGGCAGAAAGAAAAAAGGAAAAGACGAACTCTTAGAGGACGACGATTCTGAGAACGAAGAGTCTGAGTACGAGAGCGATGAGGAAGATGAATTTGTCGAAAAATCCCCTGAAGCTCCAATGAAAAACGCAGAGAACACAAAAAAAGCATCAAAAGCAGGGCAGACAGCGAGAACAAATAAAGCCGGGAAACCGAAAAAAGCAGAAGAAACAGAAGAAGCACAAGAGTTCGAAGAGGATGAGGACGATTATTTCGATGACGAGGAAGAGTACATCGAGGAAGAACATCCAATCAACAGGGCTTACCGCGAATGGAATGATTATGAGGATGAAATTCCATCCCAGTCTAAGAAACCAGTGACAGAAGAAACATCTGAGAAAGAATCATCCACAGAAAATGTGAAAATGGATGAACAACAAAAAAATGAAACTTCTATAAAAAATGAAAAAGGATTGGAAGTTTTCGACTTAAATGATTTATAATATAAAATAGAATGTAGATAATTGCGAAACTCATTCATAACGTAAATTAAATTGTGAAAAATCAACAAAAGCTTGAGAAAACACTGGGGAACCGCCGGTACTTAGAAGGCAGGTGCGACATTTTTTATCAGGTCTGTGCATTTACTGCACAGACCGTGCGAAGATGATTCAAGAGTGAGCAAATTCCTATCTGCGAAGCAGATTTTATATGAATTTGCGAAGTACTGCGAAGAATGAGCAGTACCGTTGCGAGTGACACGTAGCGGAAGCGTGTTTTCGAAAATTTTGTTGATTTTGAACAATTTGAAATAGCTTAAGGAGAGTTTGCAATCACCTAATAAATAATGTGAGGAGACAACATGCAATTACCATACACTGTAAAAGCCAAAAAAGCGATTGATATCGCCGGCAAAATGTCAAAATCATTACATCATAATTATATCGGAACCGAGCACTTACTGATTGGGCTATTGAAAGAAAATTCAGGAGTAGCGGCAAAAATTCTGAATGAGAATGGTGTAGAGTTAGATAAAATTGTAGATCTGATCAAAGAATTGATCGCTCCGGCAGAGGGAACAGCAGTAGCAGAATCAGATGGTTATTCACCGAGAGCAGCAAAAGTTCTTGAGAATGCAGAGAAGGAGGCAGTCAGATTCCATGCAGATGCCATTGGAACAGAACATATTCTGATTGCCATGATCAAAGAGACAGACTGTGTTGCATCCAGATTACTGACAACGCTGTCCGTCAATATGCAGAAAGTCTTTGTGGACACTCTCATTGCGATGGGGGAAGATGCAAATCTTTACCGCGAAGAATTTCAGAATGGCCGTCCGGGAAAAAAGAAAAATAATGAGGGAACCCCGACGTTGGATCAGTATTCCAGAGATCTGACACAGCTTGCAACGGAAGGAGCACTGGATCCGGTGGTTGGACGTGAGGAAGAAATCCAGAGAGTGATTCAGATTCTAAGCAGAAGAACGAAGAACAATCCATGTCTGATCGGAGAACCGGGAGTTGGTAAAACGGCTATCGTGGAAGGAATCGCAGAGCGTATCGTATCCGGCCTTGTACCGGACTCTGTTCAGGGAAAAAGAGTGGTATCTTTAGACCTATCCGGTATTGTGGCTGGTTCAAAATACCGTGGAGAATTTGAAGAGCGTATCAAAAAAGTGATTCAGGAAGTGACAAAAGCAGGAAATGTTTTGCTGTTTATCGATGAGCTTCACACAATCATCGGTGCCGGTGGCGCAGAGGGCGCGATCGATGCCTCTAATATTTTAAAACCTGCACTTGCCCGTGGTGAGATTCAGATCATGGGAGCAACGACAATCACAGAATACCGCAAATATGTAGAAAAAGATGCTGCACTAGAGCGAAGATTCCAGCCTGTGACGGTGGAGGAACCGGGCGAGGAACAGACAGTTGCAATTTTGAAAGGGCTTCGCGGTAAATACGAAGCACATCATCATGTAAAGATCACGGATGAGGCAGTCGAGGCGGCAGTCCGCCTGTCAGCGCGCTATATCAATGACCGTTTTTTGCCGGATAAGGCAATTGATCTGATGGATGAAGCAGCAGCAAGAGTGCGGTTTGGCGTGTCTAACCATACAGAGAAACTTGCGGAATTGAGAAATCAGATCACAGAAAAAGAATTACAGTTAGAGGATGCTCTGAGCAATTCCGATATTGCGCTTGCAAAACAGTGCAAGGAAGAAAAAGAAGCATTGGAAGCAGAGCTTGAGAAGCAGACAAAAAAAGCGCAGCGTGAGATCCGCAGAAAGAATCTGTCTGTCACAGAGGATGATGTGGCAGATGTTGTTTCCGGCTGGACAAAAATTCCGGTGAAGAAACTGGCAGAAGGCGAGGCAGCCCGCCTGAAAAAATTAGAGGCAACGCTGCACAAACGTGTCGTTGGTCAGGAAGAAGCTGTGACGGCTGTGGCAAAAGCGGTGAGACGTGGACGTGTCGGTTTAAAAGATCCGAGAAGACCAATCGGTTCGTTCCTGTTCTTAGGACCTACAGGCGTAGGTAAAACGGAGATTTCCAAGGCACTGGCGGAGGCTGTTTTCGGCAATGAACAGGCGATGATACGTGTTGATATGTCGGAGTACATGGAGAAACACAGTGTTTCTAAAATGATCGGTTCCCCGCCGGGATATGTCGGACATGAGGACGGCGGTCAGCTCAGCGAGAAAGTGCGCAGGAATCCGTATTCCGTGATTTTGTTTGACGAGATCGAAAAAGCGCATCCGGATGTATTTAATATTTTACTTCAGGTGTTGGACGATGGACATATCACGGATTCCCAGGGACGCAAGGTGGACTTTAAAAATACGATCATTATCATGACATCAAATGCAGGAGCACAGTCCATTGTGGAACCGAAAAAACTTGGTTTTGCATCTTCTGATGATGAAAAGCAGAATTACGAGCGCATGAAAAACAGTGTGATGGAGGAAGTGCGCAGGATTTTCAAACCGGAGTTCTTAAACCGTATTGATGAGACCATCGTATTCCGTTCACTGAACAAAAATGATATGAAACAGATCGTCACATTAATGTTGAAAGATCTGACAGACCGTTGTAAGAGCCAGATGGATATCACACTTCATGTGCGTGACAGCGTGAAAAATTATATTGTGGAAAAAGCATACGAACCGAAATATGGAGCAAGACCACTCCGCCGCAAAATCCAGAATGAGATCGAGGATCAGCTTGCAGAAGAAATCTTAGACGGCAAGGTGAAAAAGGGTGATGAAGTGATCGTCACTACGAAAAAGAATGCAGTTGTTTTTGAAGTAAAGGAACAGTAACACAAAAATAAAAAAATCCTTAAAAATGATGAAAATGCTGGCAATCGAAATGTAGTTGAGCTATAATGATTTTACAAAATTTTTACGGTGCAGCAGGCAGAGAAGGACTGTACCACAGGAGGAAAAGATGAGCGCTATTAGTGAATTAATTCGTTCAGAAGCAGATGGAACGATCAGTTTTGGAGATTACACTCTGGATGCAAAGGCAAAGCTTGATAACTTCGGGCATCAGGGAGATCTTTATAAGGTAAAAACTTACAAAGACATCACAAAGCTGGAGCGTAATGGTATGTTTGTTTATGAATCCGTACCGGGAACAGCGGCATATCATTTGAATGCAACGGACACAGGAATTTCTTTTTCCGTGGAAGGACCAGAAGATGCTCAGATCACACTGGAGTTAGAAGAAGAGACTGAGTATGAAATTACAGTGGACGGAGCAAGCGCAGGTAAGATGAAAACAAATCTCGGTGGCAAGTTGACCGTCAGTGTGGAACTTGGAGAGAAACCGGTAGAAGTTCAGATTCAGAAATGCTAAGAAATGATAAGGGGTTGTCAGAAACGGCAACTCCTTTTGCTGTCAATAAAGGAAGGTTTTATGGCAAAAGGAAAAACAAGTATTTTTTTCTGCCAGTCCTGCGGATACGAATCGTCCAAATGGATGGGGCAGTGTCCGGGATGTAAGGAATGGAATACATTTGTAGAAGAAGTGGTGGACAAAAAGAGTGCGGGCACACTGGCAAAGCAGAAAGCAACAGCGTCAGAGGCAAAGGTACTGCCACTGTCCCAGATCGAGATGACCTATGACAAACGTGTGTCAACCGATATGAAAGAATTAGACCGTGTACTTGGCGGAGGTATTGTGCAGGGTTCCATGGTGTTAGTGGGAGGCGATCCCGGAATCGGAAAATCCACATTGCTGCTTCAGGTGTGCAGGAATCTGTCGGAGCATAACATAAAAGTGCTCTATATTTCCGGGGAGGAATCTTTGCAGCAGATCAAGATCCGTGCAGAGCGTATCGGAAATTTCGGGGACAGTCTGAAACTGCTGTGTGAGACAAATCTTGACACCATAAAGGCAGTCATTGACCGGGAAAAACCGCAGATCGTTGTAATCGATTCCATCCAGACGATGTTTAACGAAGAGGTTTCCTCGGCACCGGGCAGTGTATCACAGGTGCGCGAGTCCACAGGTGTTTTGATGCAGATCGCAAAGGGAATGGGAATCTCCATTTTCATTGTGGGACATGTGACGAAAGAGGGAGTGGTGGCAGGACCGAGGGTGTTAGAACACATGGTAGACACCGTGCTTTATTTTGAGGGAGACAGGCATGCGGCTTACCGTATTTTAAGAGGTGTAAAAAACCGTTTTGGCTCCACAAATGAGATCGGTGTGTTTGAGATGCGGCAGGACGGACTTGTGGAAGTGGAAAATCCGTCTGAATACATGTTGAGCGGCAAGCCGGAGGGAGCGTCCGGCTCTGTTGTGGCATGTTCCATGGAAGGGACTAGACCAATCCTTTTGGAGGTGCAGGCACTTGTATGTCACAGTAATTTTGGTATTCCGCGAAGAACAGCGGCAGGAACGGATTTTAACCGCGTCAATCTTCTGATGGCAGTTCTGGAAAAAAGACTGGGCTTAAAGCTGGGTGACTGTGATGCCTATGTGAATATCGCAGGAGGAATCAAAATGAATGAGCCGGCAATCGACCTTGGCATTGTTCTTGCATTGATCTCAAGTTACAAGGACAAACCGATCGATGAGAAAACCATCTGTTTTGGCGAGGTCGGATTAAGCGGTGAGGTCCGCGCGGTAAATATGGCAGAACAGCGGGTGCAGGAGGCAAAAAAACTTGGCTTTGAGGTCTGTATTCTACCGGAGGTCTGCAGAAAATCCATGACAGAAGTAAAAGGTATCAGGCTGGTCGGTGTGAGCAATCTTTTAGATGCCATGAATTATCTGAAATAAAAAAATTGTATGAATTTTATAAAAAATAAAGGAAATTGAAAAATCCTGCCGAATAATAAAAATATGGAGATTTTATTGAAACGATTTTTTATATGGTGCTTCGGGAGAGACTGTCAGATATCAGAGAGGTGATACATATGACAATACGGGAAGAACTTGAAAAAATGGAGCGGGAAACATTAAGTCCTTATGCAACGCTCAGTGTGAACACGAAGGGCAGGGAACGCGAGGAGGAACAGTGCGATGTCCGGCCTGTTTTTCAGCGAGACAGGGACAGAATCCTGCATTGTAAGGCATTCCGGCGGTTGAAGAATAAGACACAGGTTTTTCTGACACCGAAGGGAGATCACTATAGGACAAGACTTTCCCATACCTTAGAGGTATCGCAGAATGCGAGAACAATTGCAAAAGCACTGCGTCTGAATGAAGATTTGGTGGAAGCAATCGCATTGGGACACGATATGGGGCATACGCCGTTTGGCCATGCCGGAGAGTATGTGTTAAACGAAATCTGTGAAGACGGATTCCGGCACAACGAGCAGAGTGTCCGTATCGTGGAAAAACTTGAGAAAAACGGCATGGGATTAAATCTGACTTGGGAAGTGCGGGACGGTATTTTAAATCATCAGTCTAAGTCAATGCCACATACACTGGAGGGAAAAGTTGTCCGCTTATCAGATAAAATCGCCTATGTTTACCATGACGTGGATGATGCGATCCGTGCAGAGATTCTGACGGAGGATGATATTCCGTTAGAGATCCGGAAAACATTAGGTTTTACCACAAAACAGCGCTTAAATACACTCATACATAACGTGATCATGAACAGCATGGATCAGGATGACATCCGGATGTCAGCAGATATTCAGGAAGCCATGTTTGAGCTGCGCCATTTTATGTTCGATCATGTATACACAAATCCAATTGCCAAGGGTGAGGAAGTGAAGGCTAAGGCAATGATCCGGCAGCTCTTTGGATTCTACAAAGACCACATCGAGTTTCTGCCGGAAAAATACCTCGCCATGCTTGATGAAGGGGAAAAGACGGAGCGCGTGATCTGCGATTACATCGCAGGTATGACCGACCAATATGCCATCACCAAATTCAGCGAATACTTCCTGCCGCAGGCCTGGCAGGTAGATGGTTATTAATACGAAAATTGCTAGTGCAGATTGCAAAACTCTAGGAAGTGTGAATTAAATTGTGAAAAAACAACAAAAGACATGAAAGACATTGAGGAGCCGCCGGCACTTAGAAGGCAGATACAACGGTAAGTTGTGTCTGACTTCTTAGTACCGTTGCGAGCGACACATAGCGAAAGCGTGTCTTGAATGTTTTTGTTGTTTTCGAACAATTATAGAAGAGTGGAGGAGAGTTTTGCAAAAAATAGGAAAGGAGGACACGCAGTATGCCATATTTTTCGGATGATATAATTGAAGAAGTGCGTTCCAGAAATGATATCGTGGATGTGATCGGACAGTATGTGCATCTGACGAAAAAGGGAAGCACCTATTTTGGACTGTGTCCTTTTCATAATGAGAAAACAGGATCGTTTTCTGTTTCTCCGAATAAACAAATGTACTACTGCTTCGGCTGTGGAGCCGGAGGGAATGTTTTCACGTTCATGATGCAGTATGAAAACTTTACCTTCGGGGAGGCAATGGAAGCGCTGGCAGACCGGGCGGGTGTTGCCCTGCCCAAGCAGGAATATTCTGCCGCACAGAAGAGAGAGGCAGATAAAAAACAGCGGCTGTTGGAGATCAACAAAGAGGCAGCCAGATACTTCTATACATTATTGCGGAATGACCGTGGAAAACATGCACTCGCTTATTTCCAGAAAAGAGAATTGTCTGAGGAGACCATGAAAAAGTTTGGTCTGGGATATTCGGATCAGTACAGTGATGACTTATACCGGTATCTCCGTTCCAAAGGGTATGAGGATGAGATCTTAAAAGAGTCGGGGCTTGTGACGATCGATGAGAGACGCGGCGGCTATGACAAATTCTGGAACCGTGCCATGTTTCCGATTATGGATGTCCACAACAAAGTCATCGGTTTCGGTGGCAGGGTGATGGGCGATGGAGAGCCGAAGTATTTAAACTCACCGGAAACACCGATTTTTGATAAGAGCCGGAATCTGTATGGACTTAATTTTGCAAGGACCACAAAGAAACCACAGTTTTTATTGTGTGAAGGATATATGGATGTGATCGCGCTGCATCAGGCAGGATTTGACAATGCGGTGGCATCACTTGGAACTGCGCTGACGGCAGGACATGCGAATCTGTTAAAAAGGTACACCAAAGAAGTGTATTTAACCTATGACAGTGACGGCGCAGGGGTGAAAGCTGCACTCCGGGCGATTCCAATCTTAAAGGAAGTAGGGATTACGACAAAGGTAATTAATATGCGTCCGCACAAAGATCCGGATGAATTTATCAAGGCTTTGGGAGCAGAGGCGTATCAGGATCGTATCGATCATGCAGAGAACAGCTTTATGTTTGAGATACGCATTTTAGAGCAGCAGTACGACATGAAAGATCCGGAGAGCAAGTCAGCCTTTTATCATGAAGTGGCAAAGAAACTATGCTCCTTCACAGAAAAAATCGAGCGTGATATTTACATTCAGGCAGTCGCGGAAAAATATATGCTGCCAACGCAGGATTTACAGCGGCTTGTCGGTAAATACGGAATGCAGATGGAAGGCATCCGAAAACAACCAACCCAGTTAAAAACCGGTATCAATGAGAAAAACGCCTCCGCCAGAGGAATCAAAAAAGAAGATGGGATGAAGCAATCCCAGAAACTTCTTTTGACATGGCTCATAGAGAATACCGGATTATATCATAAGATAAAAAAATATATCGCACCGAAGGATTTTACGGAGGAGATATATCATAAGGTAGCTGAAGTATTATTCCAGCAGTTTGAGGAGAGCGGAGAAGCAAACCCGGCGAAGATCGTCAGCATGTTTCCTGATGAGGAGGCACAGAAAGAGATTGCGGCGCTTTTCAATGCAAGAATCCATGAGGTCGAGTCAAAAGAAGACCGGGAGAAGGCATTGAAAGAGACCATTATCCGCATCAAACAAAACAGTATCAAGTATCGGTCCGAGCATTTGGCACCGACAGATATGGCTGGTCTGATGCAGCTTGTAACAGATAAACGTGACCTGGAAGAATTGGAGAAATTGCATATTTCCATTGATTAGGGACAAAATAGTAGAAAACTTGAGAGGATGAACCAAAATGGCAAAAAAGACAGAAAACGAGGTAAAGGAAACCAAAAAAGAAGCAGCAGTGATGGATGAAGCTGCAAAAGAAAAGTTTCAGCAGAAGTTAAAAGATCTGTTAGCCTTGGCCAAAAAGAAAAAGAACATGTTGGAATACCAGGAGATCAGCGACTTCTTTGCGGACATGCAGTTAGAAGCAGAGCAGTTTGATAAAATTCTTGATTTTCTGGAAGCAAACAATATCGATGTACTTCGGATCACAGATGATGATTCTGATGATGAAATTTTACTCGATGTAGATGATGAAGACGAGATCGAAGTGGAAAAAATCGACCTTTCCGTGCCGGATGGCGTGTCCATTGAAGATCCGGTCCGTATGTATTTGAAGGAGATCGGTAAAGTACCTCTTTTAAGTGCAGAGGAAGAGATTGAGCTGGCAAAGAATATGGAAGCCGGTGCTGTGGCAAAGGAAAAAATCGCAATCTTAAAGAGCAGAGAAGAGAATGCAACGGAAGAAGAACTTGCAGAGATCAAAGAAGAAATCAAGAATTTGCAGAAAGATCTTGATGCAGGGGATGAGGCAAAGAAACGTCTTGCAGAAGCAAACTTACGTCTGGTTGTTTCCATTGCAAAAAGATATGTGGGACGTGGAATGCTTTTCCTTGATCTGATCCAGGAAGGTAACCTTGGTCTGATCAAAGCCGTGGAAAAATTTGACTACCGCAAGGGATATAAATTTTCTACCTATGCAACATGGTGGATCCGTCAGGCAATCACAAGAGCAATCGCAGATCAGGCGAGAACGATCCGTATTCCGGTTCATATGGTTGAGACGATCAATAAACTGATCCGTGTTTCCAGACAGTTACTTCAGGAGTTAGGACGTGAGCCAAGTCCGGAAGAGATTGCAGCAGAGATGAACATGCCGGTAGAGCGTGTGCGTGAGATCTTAAAGATTTCCCAGGAGCCGGTTTCTCTGGAAACTCCGATCGGTGAGGAGGAGGACAGCCACTTAGGTGACTTCATTCAGGATGATAATGTGCCTGTTCCGGCCGATGCAGCCGCATTTACCCTTTTGAAAGAGCAGTTGGAGGAAGTACTTGGAACACTGACCGAGAGAGAGCAGAAAGTTCTGACACTCCGTTTTGGTCTGGAGGACGGCCGTGCAAGAACACTGGAAGAAGTTGGAAAAGAGTTCAATGTAACACGTGAGCGTATCCGTCAGATCGAAGCAAAAGCGCTCCGCAAACTTCGTCATCCAAGCAGAAGCCGCAAATTAAAGGATTACTTAGAGTAAAATGGTAAAGATTTCAAATCGTTTAATGACAGCCGCAGCTCTTGTCACACAGGGATATACACTGGCAGATGTTGGAACAGATCACGGATATATTCCAATCTATCTGTTACAGCAGAAGAAAATTCCAGCTGCAATTGCCATGGATATCAATGAAGGACCGTTAGAGCGGGCAAAAGAACATATTGCTTTATATGGATTGCAGGCATACATACAGACACGTCTCTCAGACGGTGTGGCAGCTTTGAAACCCGGCGAGGTGGAAGCTGTCCTCATCGCCGGTATGGGAGGCGGACTTGTCATGCATATTTTAAAAGACGGGGAAAAAGTCTGTCAGTCTGCAAAAGAACTCATCCTGCAGCCGCAGTCCGAGATCGAGCGCGTCCGTGAGTTTTTAAGAGAAAAAGGATATACCATTCTTGCAGAGGACATGGTGTATGAAGATGGAAAATTCTATCCGATGATGAAAGTGCAGTATCAGGGTGAAAATGCACAGAAAGCTTTGGAAGAGTTGAAACTTTCAGATCTCTATGGTGGATTACTCCTGCAAAACCGCCATCCTGTGTTGAAAACTTTTCTTGAAAAAGAAAAGCTCATATACACAGATATCAAGGAGAATCTTGCAAAACAGCCGGCGTCAGAAAAAATCCGGACACGGCTTGCAGAAGTGGAAGACATACTGCATTATAATGAACTTGCATTACAGTTTTATGTATAAAAATTGGAGTGTATAATGTGAATATAGAGTTTGGAAAAGAAGAATCGAGAATGGTAGCACCAGATAAGAAAACATTGAAAAAGTCAGTAAAATCAATGTTTTTTATGGTGCAAACACGGTGCGAAGTCGAAACAATCAAATACTGACAGGCTCAAAGGGCGTTGATATGCAAGTATCAGCGCCCTTTTCCTATACCCACAAGCCATAGGCATTGAAAACCTATGGCTTTTTTTTATACCCATTTTTGAAGGAGGCTGGCAATGAAACTGACAGAAGCAGAAATGAGGATGGTGTTTCAGATTGAAAGTACCAATCAGAACGCCGCCCTGAATGAGATTTACATGACATGGCGCTATGCGCCGAACCCGGCAACGAAAGAAACGGCGGAAGGCCTTCTGGACAAGCTCCGCCCACTGTCGGATCAGGAGTGCATGGATTTGATCCGCAAGGTGCAGGCCGAATACCGTCTGCCGGAGAAAGCCCGCACCATCGGGGAAATGCTGGCAGAAGCCAGGCAACGATCCGGGGCGCAGAAGTTATCCGGCCATGACATTATGGCTTTGGAGCGTTTCGACCCGGCGACCAGACACATGATTGTCTTTGATGTTCTTACCCATGACTCGCCTGTTGGCTGGAAGGGTGAGAAAATGCGTCTGTTCCTGACCGACGCCGGATACAGCAAGGCTTTGGAAAATCAGGAAAAGGGGCACATCAAAATCCGCAGCCATGCGAAGGTACTTTCCGGCGATCTCCACTATGACCATAAAGACCGTGAGAGGTAGCCGACTGAAAACTGTATCAAAATCAGTGGGATATCTTCTGTTTCTTCCTCTGTGGCTTGCGTTCTGAATGGGGCGTGGATGTTTTCCCATGCAGGAGGCTATGGAGGCATACAGACGGGTAAACCGCTCAAAATCAACACTTTTTATTTTCACAGGAAGGAGGTGCGAAGATGGCTGTTTTTCGTATTGAAAAGACCCGTGATTATACGGTCATGTCGAACCATCACTTGAAAGATCGGACGCTGACCCTGAAATCCAAAGGGCTGCTGTCCATGATGCTGTCACTCCCTGACGAGTGGAATTACACCACCAGAGGTCTTGCGGCGATCTGCCGGGAAGGTGTGGACAGCATCGGCGCGGCATTGAAGGAGCTGGAAAACCACGGGTATATCCGGCGCACCCAGCTTCGGGATGAAAAAGGCAAGATCACGGATACCGAGTATGTCATTTACGAAATGCCTCAGTGCGAGCCGTCGTCAAGCCCAGGTACGCCTTTACCGGGTACGGCAAAGCCATATACGGAAAACCCGGATATGGGTATCCCGGATACGGCGGAACCGTGTACGGAAAACCCCGCACAATTAAATACTAATCAACCAAAGACTGATTTATCAAGTACGGAGATATCAAATCCTATCCAATCAAATCCCCCTACCCCCGCAGGGGCAAGGATGGGAACGGATCGGATGGGAGCCAGAGAATGTTATCGTGAAGTGATTTTGGATAACATCGAGTACAGCTATCTGGTGCAGGACAGCCATATCGACCGTGAGCAGCTTGACGAGATCGTTGACCTGATCGTGGATACCGTGTGTTCTGCCCGCAAAGTCATCCGCATTGCCGGAGACGATTATCCGGCGGAGGTGGTAAAGTCCCGGTTTATGAAGCTGGACAGTTCCCATGTTCAGTATGTTATGGACTGCATGAAGGACAACACCACCTATGTCCGCAACATCAAGAAATATCTTCTGGCGGCGCTGTATAACGCCCCGACCACCATCAACAGCTACTATTCTTCCCTGGTGCAGCACGATATGTACGGGGACGGGCAAAGGGGGCGAGGCTAAATGCAGGAGGAAGTAACGCGAGGCGCCGTAACGCTCATTGTTGACGGAGCCAAGCTAAGTGAGCAGGTCTTTGAAAAGGCCGTCAAAAAGTTCCTGGAGGAAATCCAGAAAAGCCAGAAGCCAAAAATCTACCGCGGCAGGCAGAGCCTTAAACAGCTTGCCAGCCAGAACGCCGGTCTTGCCAATATCGAGATCAGCGACAAGAATATCAAGGCTTTCTCCCGTGTGGCGAAGAAATACCATGTGGATTTTGCCTTGAAGAAGGACACCGCCGCCGAGCAGCCCCGTTACCTGGTCTTTTTCAAAAGCCGGGACGCGGATGCCATCACAGCGGCGTTTCAGGAGTTTGCCAGCCGGAAAATGAGCCGTGAGGAAAAGCCCTCCATCCGGGAACGGCTGACCCAGGCGAAGGAACAGGCGGCGGAGAAAGTGGAACACCGCACCATTGACCGGGAGAAAGTAAAGGTCAAAGATCGGAGCGTGCAGAGATGAACATGAAAAAACTGTTTTTGCTGAACCTTCCGTATCTTCTGTTCGTGTATCCCTTCGATAAGCTGGCACAGGCTTTCCGGCTTGCGCCCGGTGCTGACCTCTCCGGCAAGTTGCTCTCCATTGGGGACGGCTTCACGGCAGCCCTTTCCTCCCCGTGGCTCAGTTTCCATCCCACGGACCTGCTGATCGGCATAGCCGGTGCGGTGATCCTTCGCATGGCGGTCTACCTGAAAGGCAAGAACGCTAAGAAGTATCGCCACGGGATCGAGTATGGTTCTGCCCGCTGGGGTACGGCGGCGGATATCGCTCCCTACATGGACAAGGACTTTTTCCAGAACATCCCCATGACGCAGACGGAGCGAATCACAATGGCGAGCCGTCCAAAGCAGCCGAAGTATGCCAGAAATAAAAACATTCTGGTGATCGGCGGTTCCGGCAGCGGCAAGACGCGGTTCTTCTGTAAGCCGTCGCTGCTACAAGCCCATTCGTCCTATGTCTGCACCGATCCGAAAGGAACCTTGCTGCCGGAGATCGGCACTTTCCTGGAGCGGAAGAAATACCGTATCAAGTGCCTCAACCTGATAAACTTCCGAAAATCCATGAGATACAACCCACTGGCCTACATTCGGTCAGAGAAGGATATCTTAAAGCTGGTGAACGCCCTGATTATGAACACGAAGGGCGAAGGCGAAAAATCTTCGGAAGATTTCTGGGTCAAAGCGGAACGCCTCTATTATTCCGCACTGATCGGCTACATCTGGTACGAGGCCACGGAGGAAGAAAAGAACTTCATCACACTTCTGGACCTTATCAATGCCAGTGAAGCCAGAGAGGATGACGAAACCTATCAAAGCCCGGTGGACCTGCTCTTTTCTCAACTGGAGGAACGGGAGCCGGATCACTTCGCCGTCAAGCAGTACCGCAAATTCAAGATGGCGGCGGGTGTTGTATGCTCTAAAAGACTTCTTAATCAAGCGGTTGGGAAGTCT
>ERZ773106.941-NODE-941-length-24774-cov-3.662729_pt1 | contig 24774 bp, 20 predicted proteins | sample MGYA00580572_ERZ773106 | MGnify/ENA primary metagenome ERZ773106 (study PRJEB29015, sample SAMEA2737868) | human gut metagenome | biome: human gut; feature: human-associated habitat; material: faeces | place: China | collected 2012 ... | reverse complement strand
ATTCCATTGATGGTTGCTTTTGCCAGACCTGTATTTTTGTTATCTGTATAGGTAACTGTGTAGTCTTTTCCTGCCTTTAAGGTCTTTCCATTCAGAGTTACTTTAATAGCCGGCTGGATCTGTTTTCCTGTATAAATCTGATTCTTCACATTCCCTACAGATGCAGATTTAATATCTTCTGTCACACCTTTTTTAATCGTAAAGGTTTCATCAATTTTCTGGTCATTATCTGTACGATAAGTATTGATTGTAAATGTATTATCTGTTACATCAATAACAGAATAAGTCGGAACGTCTTCCTGCCATCTGTTTGCAATATAGCTCTGCATTCTTGGTACAAGATCATAATACTTGCTTCCTGATGAAGAGTTTGCTGTCATATAGAGAATACCATCCGGATTTACAACTGTCTCACCCTTTTCTGTATCCTCTACCGCATCCTTATCCATGACTGCATTCAGATAATTCAGATAAGCCACATCAGCCGGTTCCTTGGAATCTGCGGAAATATTTGCCGGTGCTTCATATCTTGTAGCCGGATTTTCTCCCGCATCCATATCCTTATCCAGTTCTGCATCAAACTCATCATCCGTATATTCTACAGTTTTATGTCCGCCCTCAAGAATATGGGTACGGGAATATGCATGATCGTGTCCTGTAAGAACAACATCTACATCATTTGCTTCAAAATAGGGTACCAGTGTATATCTGAGGTTTGTAATCTCCGGTTCATTGGAATGCTCTGCAGAACCATAAATATCCTGATGTAAAGTTACGACTCTCCAGGTACAGTTTGGATTTGCAGCAATCGCCTGTTCCATAAACTGTTTATGTTCAGCAGCATTGGTATCCTGTGTATTGAGCATCATAAACAGAGTGTTTCCATATGTGAAATAATAATCTCCACCAACAACTCCGTTAGAACCCAGGTCGCTGCTGTTTGGTGTATTAAAATGATATGTGTAGTTTGCATTATCTGCGTCATGGTTTCCAACAGTTGTTGCAACAGGAAGGGATTTCAGCACATCTGGGCTTAAATATCCGGTATACTCAATCTCGCTGGTCATTTCACTTTTTCCCGGAGATTTCTTCTTTGTTGTCTGGATCTGGTCACCTGCTGATACCACGAAGCTTGCATTTCCGCCTGTTTTATCCATAGCTTCATTTAATGTGGTGTTCCAGTTAAAGGAATCATTTCTGACCGCATCGGACTGTGCCTGATAAAATTCTGCTGTATCAGAGCCTTTCAGTTCATTGGAAGATCCGATCTGCGGATCACCTACGAAAATAAAGCTGTAATTATTTGTTGATTTTGTAACATATTCTGCAGGTTCTGTGTAGGTTCCATCCTCTTTTTCATAGCTGTAATAGTACACAGTATTTGCACTCAGACCTGTGGCAGTTACTTTATTGGAAACATATGCCTCATTTGTCTTTGTATTTGTAGTTGCATCTGTCTGCTCTGCAACATACACTTTTGCATTTTTCATATTTCTGCCTTCACCGATGATCAGTTTCGGCGCAGCTGTATCAGCCTGTGCTCCAAGGATATCCGCTACCATTGCAGCAATTGCACGACTTTCATCACTTTCTGTATCAAAATCAGGAAGGTTCTCATCTGTGTTTGCTTCTGCTGCGAATTCCTCTGCGTCATTCTCAGAAGTACTAAATGCTGCTACGTTTTCTCCTTCTTCCGCATTAAATGCTGCTATACTTTCTTCTGATGCTATATCCTCTTCAGCTATTGCAGTTTTCTCTGCTATATTTACTTCTGTTGCTGCATTTGATTCTGTCTCTTCAGCCTGTGCTGCTTCCACTGTTTCACCTGCTGCTGAAGTATCGACTTCTGTTCCTGCAAAGACAGATTCACTGCTGTCACTGAAAGCATCACCTGACTGAGCGGAGAACTCCTGTGCAGCCTGTTCTTCTTTCTTTTCTGCTGTGTCAGAGTTGTCTTTTTTAGAATACCATGCGAAATTTAACTGGCTAAAGTCAGAGCCCGGAGTAAGTGAAACCTGAGTCCAGTCATTCTTAACAGCTTCCCACTCTGCTTTCCAGGATTCCCAGTTCCGGGAAATTCCCATTCCGCCTGCAAGAGAAGCAGCATCTGTTTTTCCGTCCGGTGCTGCACTTGCAAATGCCGGAGTAACCGCTCCTGCTGTCAGTGAAACTAATAAAACACCTGCCATAAAACTTTTTCGCCATAAGTTGTTCATTTTTTCATAATCCTCCTGAGAAATGAATGTTTCATCACACGATCACAGATCGGGTGTTCATTACATTGGAGAGTATAGAAACATTGAGAAAAAAGTTCAATAGACTTTACTGAGGTTTAACTATATTTAACATAGGTCTTACACTACTGTTCGCTCCGTTCTCAGTAACAGCTGACACCAAAGTACATCCTGCAGGAAATTCGGCTCAAAGTGCTTTCCTCGGACAGGTTCTGACACATTCCATGCACAAAATACATTCTGTTCCGTTTTTCCGTTTTCTGGAGTTATCGGTTATATCAACATTCATCGGACAAACTTTTTTACATTTTCCACATGAAATACACTTCTCTTTGTCACACTTAACTCTGACTACAGAGAAATAGCTCATAGGTTTCAGAAAGATCGTGACAGGACAAATATACTTACAGAACGCTCTGTTATCTTTGAATAGGAATGCCAGAATAATCCCCACAATATAATACAGAATATTCCCCACGATAAAAGCTATAAACATGATTTTCTCCATATTCTCTACGTGATTCAGAAAAAGTAGCACCACGAAAGAGAACGAAAATGCAAATGTAATATACCGGATGAAACCTATCTTTTTTCTTGCAGCCTGAGGCTTTTTATATGGTAAAAAGTCCAACACCATAGCTGTCTAACAGGCATATCCGCACCATCCTCTTCCAAACAAAAGTGGTCCGAATATTTTTGCAACAACATAATGGATCGTAGCTGCTTCAAATACTCCGGTAAACAGATAATACCAAAAACCTTCAATCTGCATGTTTTCCCGGCATATAAGTCCCAGATAAATCAGCATATACAAACCAACCAGAAGTTGAACGGATCCTACGTGCATGCTTATAGTTAAACTGAAAAAGCAAAAGCCCAACAGTAATCGATGTTCCAATATAACTGAAATTTAAAAGATAAAACAGATTATCTTTGGTAAGCCATAGTGTAACAGCCACTATTTCAAATACTATCCACATTCCAAAGGGTGCCAGCCGTTTCCGTCTCATATTCATTTTCTCCAACATTGTGCCCCTAACTTGATATCTACGAATTGCTCCGCTGCAAAGCAGCTCCCACAATTCTCATCATATCTCAATATAAAGTATTTGTCTAATGTTTCTATTAAGTAAATATTTGTCAGACCAATTTGCCATAAGTACCAGAATATCAGGATTTGTGAAGGCAATTTATAGTAGATTTTGGCATATACATTTCGATTTTTTTTGAGTATAATAATTCCGAAAAAGTACTTTGACAGTAAATAAATGCGACATCATTGCACAGGAGGCATGGGATATGATTATTACAATAGCAAGACAGTGCGGAAGCGGCGGACATGAAATAGGAAAAGAACTGGCTTCCAGACTTGGACTGGAACTCTATGACAGAAAGAAACTGGAAGAAGAGGCCAAAAAACTTGGAAAGCTTGACGAAAACAAAGAATTTTTCCAGGAAAAGGCAGTAAACAGCCTGCTCTACAGCATTGCTGTAAGCTACGGAGAAAGCAATCCGATGGAAAAATCTTTTGAACTTATACGTGAACTTACGCAGCAAAAATCTGCCGTAATCATCGGACGCTGTTCAGGAGCGATCTATGCAAATGATCCTGAGGCAACTACTGTTTTTCTTCACGCAGATAAAGACTGCCGTATCAAACGTGTAATGGAACGGGACGGTATTAATGAGAAAAAAGCTGCAAAGCTGATAAAGGAAGTGGATGAGAAAAGAGCATCTTTCCACAAATTCTGCACAGGCAAAGAATGGGAAGACGCCAACCAGTATCAACTGTCTATTGATACAGGCAAACTTGATATTTCCGATGCAGCAGACATGATCATAAATTATATCAATGCTAAAAATATCGGACAAAAGCACCTGTAATTTCCAAATAACACTGTAAAAATCAGGCACAAGTTTCCGAAATATAACTTGTGCCTGATTTGCATTTTCTTTTAATATTTACTGTTTGACTGATCAGATTCATCCATCGGATATCTCTGTAATTTCGCAGATAGACTTCTCAAATATGCTATACAACGCATCAATGTTCCAGGATATATTCCATCTGCCTTTCTTTTGTTTTCATACCCATTTTTTCATAGAACTTTTCGGCTGAAGTATTTCCTGCCCATACATTCAGTGTCACTTCATAACAGCCCATTCGCTTTGCTTCATTTTTTACATATTCAAACAAACTCTCGCCGATATGCTGTCCTCGTGCCTGCTGATCAACACATAGATCATCTATAAAAAGAGACTTAAACGGTACCATATTAGTTGAAAAAGGCTGTTCCTGTAATTGGCAAAATGCATATCCTACACAAACATCTTCCTCGTTCACTGCTACATATATGGGTTTTTCTTCTTTTCCTAATAGCTCTGTCAATTCGCTTACAGTATATTTTGTGGTACCGGGAATAAAAATATCAGGTCTTATATCTGCATGGATCTGCAATACCTGTCCCAACAGTTCAATTATTCTTAGAATGTCTTTTTCTTCTGCTTTTCTAATAGTCATTTTTTGTCCTCCAAGTAACAAATTATTCCACATGTCGATTTCTTTAAAGATATCTTCCCAGCATATTTTTCACACACTTTTCTACCATATCCATACTTTCTATACATACCTCTTTTTTCATTCCTGCCGCAATTCCCACAGTCAAGAGTTCTTTTCTGCCTGGATTACGTCCATTTCCGTCAACTGTTGTAGTATGCTCTCCATAGTATGTGTTACTGTAAGTAAGATCATATGCCGGACTCAGGCTCCATCTGTCTTTTTCATCATTATATAAATAGGTGAAATTCTTTGAATGATCATCTCTGTTATGTGCAAAAACATTAAAACACATCCTGCGAAACATCTCTCTCATATCTTTCTTATTATCTCTGGTTAATATTTTTGTCAGTTTCATCAGACTGTGATAATCCAGGCTTGGCTGCTCAAAATTCAACTCCAGCAACGCAGCAGCTGTCAGCATATGAATTCTCTTTGTTCCATTTTTATCTGATATCCTATCAAACCGCTTAATCCCAAAATACCCCTCACAGTTCTCAGATGGAAACAGTCTGGTTTCACTCATTATAATACCACATTTTTTTGCGCAGCATGAATAATCATATTCCATCTTCCCTGCATTTTCTCCATCCACATGTGCAGGAAATTTAATAATCCATTCCTCTCCATTCACTGTAGTCATAATTTTGGGTCTGGCTCCACCACTTGTACCACCGAGACGATATAATTCATCCAATCTATCGGAGTATTCCGTATTTAGTATTTTCCGGCACTGCTCCGCAAGTTCATCCAAATCCACATCTCCATATTGTTCATCTATTTTTTTCTCTGGATAATAGGTAAGTGCTCCCATACCTGACTTTCCAACAATTGCCAGCCGATCCAGCACTGTTAATTTGTCTGGATTCTGCTTATGTGCACGTAGCAGACGATCCAACAACAATCTCCCCCAATTATCCGGCAAACTATCTGCAAATACTCCAAATAATCCGTCAAAATAATCTTTTGTCGGTACAAAAACCTGCTTTTTAAGGGGAAGTGAAAACGGACTGATCGGAAAACCATTTTCAATCCATTCTTCACTATATTGAAACGCAGCTTTATGGTCAGCTGTCATAGCCAGTGTTCCTACAAGTTTTTCATCATAAAATACCTGTAATGCATTACCTTCCCTCATTTATGACCTCCTGAATATCTTTATATGGAACATGCGTAAAAATATTTCTAAGCTCATCTGCAATATCCAAAGCCATGGCAATCTTTGTCAGTGATATCAATGATATCTGTCCGGTAGTTTCGAATCTCTTAATTGAACCATAGCTTACTCCGCTCATGGAAGATAATTTTTCCTGAGAAATAGAGCGTCGTTTTCTGATATTACGCACCCTTTGTGCAAGCTTCTGATCCAGTTCCTCTGCTGTTTCCCATACAAACTGCTCCATTTTCCCTCCTTGCTTTTTATTGTTTTATGGATATTATTTTATCCAAAATTCCGCCATTTCATTAAAATTAGACAATATTTTATCCAATATCATTCTATCATTTACTCTTTCATAAATCAAGCCTTTACCTATTCTTTATATATTATTGAAAATTTGTTGTTACTGTTCACACACCACTATCCCGAGACATACAAGCCAAAATTCCATTGCCGCAGGCAATCTGGAATGAATTTTGGCTACGTTACTGTGAACGGAGTGAACAGTAACGTAAATTTCTCAAAAAAAAGAAAAAGCACCTGCTGTATCGTCAGATTTGTGATATACTTTATGTATTACTTACAGACTCCCGGGGGAAACAACTATGCAAAATGTAATTCCCGATGAAAGATATTCTGTGGCTGACGAGGCCATTTTAGGTGCTTTTTTCAAATTGTTAAAAGAAAAGAAACCTGACAGGATTACTGTATCCGACATCACTAAAACAGCTGGTATTGCCAGAAGTACCTTTTATAATCACTATCAGGACATCCCTTCACTGATCTCTGCAGTTGAGGATAAAACTATTCATGATGTTTTTTCCATGATGGAAAATTTCCAGCCAAAAAATGACCGGGATATCTGCAGTTCCTATTTTCTGACTCTGTGCCGGTACACCATGGAAAATCCTTTTCTGTCCGGTCTTTTGAGCACGCCTCATGGCAATGATCTGTTTGAAAAAATGCTGACTATGCTCCATCATTATGTTACAGAAACTACATCTAATTCCAGGCCTGACAGGCATACAAAGGAAGAAGTTTCCTATGTGATCACCTGCGCCATCGGCAGTACCATCGGCGTTCTCCACAAATGGAGCCGGGATAATTTTAATCTGGCACCGGAAGTGATCGCTGATATTCTGTCTGAGGTTTTTTTATCCGGTATGCTTCCACTTTTATCTTAAGCCTCTGTCTTATTCCAGAGGCTCATCAATCAGGACATCCTGTCTCCTGATCTTTTTTGTTGTGTTGCGGATAAACGGATTTTTGCGGACAACCAATCCTGTAATGCGGCGATAGGTGGGCTGATTTCTGTTATATTCATCCAGAAATGCCTGAAGCTGTGCCTGAATTGCCTCTGCATCCAATGCTTTCGCTTCCACAACAGCCTGCTCCGGATAGATGCGGGCGGTCAGTCCATTGTCCTCACCTGTGACGATCACTTCTCCTATCAGCGGATTCAGAGCCAGCTTATTCTCAATCTCCTCCGGAGATACATTTTCACCGTTGGACAGGATGATCAGGTTCTTCACACGTCCATTGATAAACAGATAACCGTCTTCATCCATATATCCCTTGTCACCGGTATGCAGCCAGCCATCCTTTAAAGTCTCTGCTGTCTCATCAGGCATCTGATAATATCCCTTCATAACACTGCTTCCCTTTACCAGAATCTCACCGTTTTCGAATCTGATTTCTGCATTTTCAAGTGGTTTTCCAATAGAACCCTTTTTATGATTTTCCGGTGTATTGTTGCTGATAACAGGGGAACATTCTGACATTCCATAGCCTTCCAGTACTTCGACGCCATATTCTGCAAAACGGTCAATATAATATGGATCCAGATGTGCACCGCCTGTAAAGATAATACGCAATTTTCCACCGAATACCTTTTCTGCCAGAACTGCCTTCGGAATTGACGGATCAGCGGCAGCCAGTCTCTTATAAATAGTTTCGATCATCATTGGAACCATAAGCATAATCTCCGGTTTGAAAATACTCATATTCCTTACCATATGGAGCAGGGAATCATTGATACAAAGAGTTGCACCCAGTGAAAATCCCTTCAGCCAGTCCATAACCAGACAGAATGCGTGATGGATCGGAAGCACACTGAGCACGGCAGTTCCCGGTTCTGCCGTAATCTTTACTGCCTCAACATTGGAAGCCAGATTATTCTGTGTCAGCATAACACCCTTGCTCTTTCCTGTTGTTCCGGAAGTGAAAATGATGGTCGCAATATCCTCTGCATCCGGGCAGACAGAATCTGATGATGCACTCTTTCCTGCATTTCGAAGTTCACCAATACCATATACCTTTGCCGGTGCATCTTCTACCTCTTCCTGAAGCATCCACACCTTCTGAAGTTTCGGGCAGTTTTCAAGAAATGCATCCAGATATGGTTTAAGCTTCGGACTTAAGAAAAGAGCTACGGAATCGGAACGGTTAAGCAGATCGATCAGATCCTCACAGGGAAGTGCGGCATCCAGCGGTACTGCAGTGGTACATCCGGTGATGATTCCCAGATAACTTTCCATCCACTCTACAGAACTGGTTCCGATCAGTGCAATGTGTTTGCCCTCAAAGCCTTCTGCAAGAAGACCTTTTCTGGTGGAAACTACATTTTCCATCAGTTCGCCATAGCTTCTTTCCATAATTTCCTTTTTCTTGAGCCATTTTACTGCTTTTACTTCATCAAATTTACGTACACTTTCTTCTAATATATTTCTGATCAGCATATCTGTCCCCCATTATTTTCTGAACTGTTCAAGTTATGGATATCCTGTCAGGTACAAAATATCCTTGACCCTGACATCTTTATAAGTTTTGCTTCGAAAAAAATTACTGAAGTTCTTCCAGCAGATTTAAGGCTTCGCCAAGAGTTGTGATCTTCAGCACTTCGCTCTCGTCAAGTTCAAGATCAAAGGTATCCTCAAGCTCACCTAAAAAGGACATAAAATCCAGAGAACTGAAACCCAGATCCTCGCGGAATCTCATTTCATTATTCATTTCTTCCGATGCTACCTTGCTATACTGTGCTACGATATTTTTAAATTCCATTTCCTGATTCATTGCATTTCCTCCTGATATTGATTTAGTTAAACCAGTTCCATAATTTCGCCGATGCTCATATCCGGCTCTGCGATTCCCTTGAAAAGAATACGCATCATATAATAATAGAGCAGTTCCATATCATGTTCCTCCAGATGAGCAGTCTGGTAATGATAGGAGAAGTTCATACCTCCATCTTCTGTATGGGATACAGTCAGATACATCTTCTTGGTAGCTGCACCGTTTGCAAACCATTTTGCATGCTGACGGATAGTTCCAAGCATTTCATTCTCTACCTTCACAGTCATTGGCTGGTAAGTCAGATAACAACTCTCATATCCTGTATGCTCCGGTGTATTGTATCTCTTTCTCATCTCATCCATAATAAATGCCGGATCGTAATTGCTGTGCATGTAGATACGATTCTGCATATTCTGGATCTCATAAGCAGCAGAAAGGAAATCTGTCTCCGGTGCGATCACTGTTCTGCATGGGAACATGATAGTTCTGCTTCCTCCTGAAGTCCATTCATCATGAGTAGAACGTCTGGATATAAAGTTCTGGATAGTGATATCTTCCTGTCCGTTATTTACCTTTGACAGATAGGTACGGATGCCAAGCAGAAGAAGGTTTGTCATAGACAGCTGATGGTTCATACAGAAATCGATCAGATTTTTAGTTGGTCCCGGCTCCAGATAATAATCCTTAACTGCCACAAACAGATCCTTCATCTCAATGTCAGAAGAACGAAGTTTTGGATTTCCATGACGTTTTCTTGCTTCCTCCAGTACGGACGGTCCCTGAATATCAGAATACAGAGGTTCGCCCAGTGCATCCAGCTGATCATCCCAGAATTTCTTATCTTTTGCAAAACGTTTCTCGTTGCCTGCTTTTGCAAGGTCTTTTTTCAGTACTGTCTCAAAGTCTGCCAGTTCCTGCGGATAGGCTGTTCCATATTTATAATAGGTATATAACTGAAACAGATCACCGATCATTACTACCAGACCACAGGAATCGATCAGTCTGTGATCCATATGTACAAAGAAACCATTATATCCTTCCGGCAGCTTCAGCATAGTAAACTCGCACATGGGAATGTCATCACCGTCAAAGGTTTCATATGCCCACTGCTGCATCAGCTCGTCTGCTTTTGCAAGGCTTCCCATTCCTGACAGATCCTTGAATCCGATATCTCTTGGATCCTGTTTTACAAGGTATTGCTGTACATTTCCGTCTTTATCAGGCTTCGTAAAACGGATTCTGGTGCATCCGGAACGTTCTGTCTCCATCTGAATACATTTTTTTAATAATCCAAAATCCAGTTCAGCCTGTACAGACGCCACAACACTGACACCGGATACCTGCTGTGTACCGTAATCCATGATCCAGTTATGGTGCATTTTCTGTGCTGCTGTTAAAGGATAGTAGTTTGTCATACTTTATTTAACCTCCATCACCCGTTTTTTCTCTTTTCCCGGGTACAAAAACATTACATACTTGTTCAGTAGCCCACAGTTATTTTAAAAATAATGTACTGGCAGCTACAACATTACTTTTTTAATTACGTGACAAAAATAGCACAGATTTTTCCCAAATGCCAGTACCCTCAGCACTTAATGAACACTTTACATAAAATTGACCGAGACTTATCATGCATTTAACAAAACGCATCTGATAAGTCCCGGTCAGGGATTGTTATCATTCATAATCGCCTTTGGCGGTTGAAAACAGTCACATTATTTTTCAGAATTACTGCCATCATATTTCTCAAAAAACTCCATCACTGTACGCTGATACAGTTCCGGATCTGCATAGGCACTGCACAGATGTCTTGCTCCCTGTACAATGACCAGTTCCTTTGGTGCTTTGCACAGCATATAGTTCTGGAATGAATTGTTCGGGTACACATAAGTATCCTTCTCTCCATGAAAGAAAAGGACAGGTCTTGTATTCCTTTTCATAGCTTCTGTGGTATCTGCATCTTTCATACGAAATCCTGCCACAAAATGGCACAGACAGTCCATTTCCTTCAAAAGCAAAGGGATATAATGCAGATGGAACCAGTTGTCAGCCATATCCCGCATCTGTCTTTCCATAGACTGAAAACCACAGTCTGCGATCAGTCCCTTCACCTCTGACGGAAGCCTGTATCCGGATGCCATCAGTACAGCGGCTGCTCCCATAGACTGTCCATACAGATAGATTGGAAGCTTTTCTTTATTTCTCTCGGACACATAAATTGCCCAACGCTGCACATCCCATTTTTCCTTTGCTCCAAAGGTAATATATTTTCCTTCACTTTCTCCACAACATCGCTGTTCCATAAACAGAAGATTACATTGATGCTCATGGAGATATTTTGCCATAAATGACAGGGAACCAAATCTGCTGCCCCTGTAACCATGGCTTAAGATAACAAACCGCTTTGCATGCTCTGCCGGCAGATAGAATCCGTGGAGTTTTAATCCATCCACGCTTTGGATATAACAGTCCTGCATCTTCTGAGTCTCGCACCATGCCCTGCTCTCATCATATTCCTTTGCGTATCCGTTTCTGGGATGATTATCCCGTATATGGGATAATTCAAACCATTTCTTTCTTTCCTTTTTTCTTCCCTCTCTTTTGCAGCAGACCACCATGTTAAAAAAGCGCCATCCCATCTCCATAATTCCCGAGAAAAAAAGCAATACTGCTGCTGACAACCTGAAAAATTTTTTCTTCATCCGATTTTCTCCTCTTCTTACCTGTCAGAATGTGTTTGAAATAACTACACCACTTGCTTGTCTGCGAGTCCTGTTGTACAAATGAAAAAGCCTCAGTGTAGCCCGAAATATTCACGCCAGCTTTCTCATAATCTGCTTTCTGTAAATTTTCTCATAAATTCTTCATACTCACAAGGCTTCCCCCAGAAATATCCCTGTGTGAATTCCGGGTACAGTTTTCGGATCATGGCCCATTCCTGCTCATTTTCCACGCCTTCAATGCAAATCCTCATATCCAGATTATGGATCATGGTGCAGAACTGATTCAGCAGATAATATTCCTGTTCATCTGCAACTGCTTTCACAGTGAAAGAGCGGTCAATCTTAATGATCTCCGGTTTCAGCTCACTGAGATAATGGAAGTTCGAATATCCGGTTCCAAAGTCATCCAATGCAAGACTGATTCCCATCCGCCTCAGTTCTGTGAGAAAATGCTTCTCATTGATATTTTGTTCCAGAAGGTCACTCTCTGTCAATTCCACAATCAATGCTTCCAGCGGCAGTCCTGCTCTTTTCATTTCTGCACTGATATCCTGGATCACATCAGACTTGGATGCCTGAACCTGGGAAATATTAATACTCACTCTAAAATCTGGAAGTACTTTCCGAATCTCGCTGCATTTTCCCATAGCTTCTCTCATCATCCAGCGACCAACCGGAATAATAAGACCGGTTTCTTCCAGAATCGGAATAAACTCTGCCGGTGAAATCATCCCGAGTTTTTCAGAAGTAAAACGCATTAAAGCTTCTGCTCCATAAGGCACTTTTTTATCTTCAGCAAATACAGGCTGATAAAAAGCCGTAAAACCCTGGCAGCCATTGAGCACAGCTTCCCGCAGTTCCTGAGTAATCTCCCTCTTCCGGAGAAATTTTCTGTAGGTTTCCACGTCAAATATATAACAGCGGTTTCTTCCCAGCGTCTTTGCCTCATTCAAAGCAAAATCCGTCAGCTTCAGGGCTTCTGAATACTGATTTCCCTCTAATGCCGCAAATGACACAATTCCTCCTGAAACCGTATACATGACCTTAAACTCGTTAGATTCAATAAATCTGTCTGTTGCAACTCTCACTTTATCATAAAGTTTATCTGCATCCCTCACCTGGTCAGAAGAAACATCCAGAATCAGAAATTCATCTGCCACAAGCTTGTACACTTTCTGTCCTTCTGACAGGCATCCGGAAATACAATCAGCCGTTTTCCTAAGCACAAAGTCACCGTACTCCTGTCCGAAGTTATCATTTATTTCCTTAAAATGATCGATTCCAATACGAAGCAGATATCCTTTTTCCAGAGGAGTATCCTGTTGGTCCATATACTCCCGAAAGCCTTTTTCTCCCAACAGCCCGCTTACATTATCTGCCTTCTGTCTCTCTCCGATCTCATTGATACAACCGATCATGTAAAGAGGTTTCATGTTATCGTCGCGGACCAGATAGCCTTTGCACTGAATCCAGACCGGCATTTTTTTCAGATCCAGCCATCGATACTCCATACTATGAGTACAGCGATCTGTTTTAAGAAGATCATCTAATTCCTCTTTCATTTTTTCATAATCAGGTCCATACACAAATTCTTTATGATTCGAAATTACATTGTGAAAACCATTTTTCGGAATGCAGAAACGGTCAAGAGCCTGGTTTGCTATGTAATAAAGGTCTGTCCGAAAATCAACCACATACGGATAATTATCTGTAGTCGGGCTCAGAAGATCAATCACGCTGCAAAGCTCATCCACTGACATGCTCTGATACTTTTTCTCCTGCAGGATCACCTCATCTGTGATCTCCTCTGCCGAATGCTTTTCCATGCGGGAAAGCAAGTGACTCGGATTAGTTGACCCCGCAATCTTCTTCCTGCGCTTCTGACGGTACAACATGGTATCGCTTCGCCTTACAATATCTTTAAAATCAAAATCTATATCAGGCTGATAATAAGCGTATCCTGCTGATATACTAAGCGGATAATCCAGCTTGTGTGTTTTCGCTGTTTTTTTCAGAAGCAGCTCCAGGGTCTTCAGCCGTTCCGGAATCATATCTTTCTCGTCACTGTGATATACATACGCAAACTCATCACCACCGATTCTGAAACAGTTCTTCACATTCTGAAATGCCTGACTGATACACTGATAACACAGCTTCAGCGCCTCATCTCCCTTTTCATGTCCAAAATTATCATTTATCACTTTCAGATCATCCAGATCAAAAACCACCACACCTGTGGTACGCAGTTTAATTTCACCTTCATCCAGATATTTCACCATATCCTCGTAAGCATTTCGGTTCATGGCCTCTGTGAGCATATCCATATTGGCTATTTTCTGCAGATAAATCACCTTTTGCTTCTGGATATATTGATCGTAATATTGAGAAACCTGTATCCAGATCAGCATAATAATAAACAGCATAGTTCCCATGGAAAGCAAAATGGATATCTGTTCAAATCTTCTTAAATAATAAAAAATCATTTCCGCCATTCCAAATCCCATGACCACGCACATAGGATACCGAAATTTTTTGGCTACATCATTTTCTTTTTTTCCGGCTTCGTAAAGAATGATCACAACTGTATAAACCACATTTGCAACCATAATAACATGAATTACAGAAAGTAACCGGGACATATCAATAATTCCTGTACACTGAAGCAAAACATCGACTGCCATATTTGTAAGATAGAGGATGGAAAAAATCAATGCACCTTTGTGGTACCTGCTTTTGCAGATATCATATAACAGGAAATTAAATGGCACCGGAAAAAGAAAGAGTGAAAAATACTCCACAAAATATAAGGTTCTTCCATCCGGAATCAAAAACTGCAGAAAACCACATTGTACCAGTGTCCATACTGCGACCAGCAATGAAAAAAATCCAAGATTTAAAAAAATCTCAATTTTCGCTTCTGTCTTGTCGCTTCTTTTTCTTCGCGCTGCGCCACAATAGAGAAGTATGCAGATAACAGCGGCAAACAGGATTCCACAGCTGATCACCGGAATTCCAAGACTGTCCGTTAAGATTTTCAGAATACAATCGCCTCGTGTTCCGTATACAAGGCTGACTTCATTTCCATAATAGCCCTCATATACCGGAATAATTCTGACCTCCAGGTTTTTACCTGAACTGTCTCCGGGAATATCCACAATATGCCAGCAGCTTCCAGGTGTCTTCATAAAACCCGGAGCATCCGCTTCATTTCCATATTCATATATTTTTTCTCCATCCAGCCAAACTTCTGCAATGGTGTGGGTGGTTTTAAATAAGATAGATTTGGGAACATCGAAGTCTTCGGGCAGGGCAATATTCTCTGATTTGATTTCTCCCTCTTTCAGTTCTTTTGTTTCGCACCGGATCGTATTATCCCAGAACAATTTTTCTCTGGCCGTACTCTGTCTGAAAATCCAACCTGAAAAACAAATGGCGAATATCCCAAATGCAAACAGAGTAATCCATAGTTTTTTTTCTATTTTCATAGTCTCTCCCTTATCCAATATATCTGTATTCTGAGATATATCCAACAGTCAAACGGATAATATCAGATATTTTCTATATTTCGCACTTTCCATTGTATCACAGATTTCTGAATAATTGTTAGTGCTTTTTGACACTTTCTTTATTTTTAAAAACACAAAATTTTACGGCATTTTGAGTAAGAAATCAAAAAGCAGAAATGTCTTTCACGAATAAAATCGCTTCAGACATTTCTGCTCTATCTGCTGCCCTGTCTGATATACTTCAGACACAGGATAAATATACAATTTGGGGATAACGGTCTGCGTATTCTTTTTCCAGGCCGCATCTTTCCAGAAGTTCTTCCACTTTTCTACGGGTTTCGGTACGGCTTATCCCCATATTTCTCAGGCTTTCTCCGATTCCGTCCCCGAGCGTACAACGTGGGTCGAAGGATTCCATTGGCATCTGAAATACCATCTGAATATCCCTCTGCTACCTGAAAAAGCCAGTTTCCGCAATTATACTTTTCCAGATAGTCTTTCTTTTTTATAATAGTTATATCAGCAAAGCTAACGTTCCAACAACAATAAGAAGCAGTCCTGTCCCTGATTTCAATGACAGTTTTTCATGGAATACAATATATGAGAATGCAATGGTCACAAGGATACTCAGTTTATCAATCGGAACTACTACACTGGCCGGACCTGTCTGAAGTGCTCTGTAATAACATAGCCAGGAACCGCCTGTTGCAAATCCGGAAAGAATAAGGAACAGCCAGCTTTTTCTGTCAATGTTATTAACCGTATTCTGCTTTCCGGTCACAAATACTACAATCCACGCCATCACCCATACAACAGCAGTCCTGATCGCAGTTCCAAGATTTGAATTAACATCCTGAATTCCAATCTTTCCCAAAATAGAGGTAAGACTGGCAAAAACAGCGGAACCGACTGCATAAAGCAGCCACTTCTTATCTTCTGCCTTCTCCTTTGTTTCCTTTTTCTGTATCATCAGATAAGTACCGATACCGATAAGAATCATTGAAACAAATTTCAGCCACGTTATTTCTTCCCTGAGAAAAATAAAAGCCAGCAGCATCGTTATCACTGTACTCGATTTATCAATTGGTGTTACTTTATTGATATCTCCAATCTGCAGTGCTTTGAAATAGCATAGCCAGGATATCCCCGTTGACAGTCCTGACAAAATCAGAAAGATCAGGACTTTTGCTGAAATATCTCTGATTCCGCTTTGTGCCCCGACCACAAATACCATAAGCCATGAAAAGACTAACACTACACCGGTTCTTAATGCTGTCGCAACATTAGAATCTGTGTTTCTGATTCCGCATTTTGCCAATATGGCTGTCAAGCCTGCAAACAGAGCAGAACCAAATGCAAATAATATCCACATATTATTTTCCCTCCATTACCCAGGCAAATGCTTTCGCAATTCTTATATCCGGTTCTCTAAAATGATTGCCCTGATTCCATTCCAGGTTACAATTGATCCCATGCTCTATGAGCCACCCATATCCCATCCGGATACAGTTTCCAACCTGTGACATCACCGAATTTCTCGTTTTTTCTTCTCTGTCACCAAGACTTAGATAAACTGTCTCACTTTTAATTTCATGTTCCTTCATATACTCAATAAATCCCGGAAACCAGACAGACGGTGAAGCAGCTGCAATGCCGGAAAATACATCTGTCTGATATGCAGCCCATAACGAGAACAGCCCCGCAAGAGAATATCCCCCGATATAATATGTCCTGCTTTTGTCTGTGCATAATGTCAGAATCTGCTCCAGTGTCCTGACAGCACCATCACCAAAGTCTTCATTTCCGAACACTGCCGGTGCTTTCCATGGAGACAACTCATAATTCCACTCATCAACTTTTGCAGCAATGAGTCTGAAATCTGTTGAAGTCCGTTTTCGGATTTCTTCAACCTCATTCTTAAGAACAGATAATTCATGATCACCAGTCAACTGAATCAAAACAGTATCCGCATCTGGATTTCCATACTCATATATAGTCATATCTATCTGCTTACCTCGTAAAAATTTTTTACTTTCTCAAGTTCCTTGACTTAAATTTTATTTTCAGCAAATTCAGTCAAACAAAAAATCTCTTTATATTGACTCTATTCTTCACTTTCTTTATTCCAAGTCATTCATAATTTCATTTTAAGATGACCGTAATTCTGCTTTTCTTGTTTTAAGTCATTCATATTCTCTTCTATACATGACTGTAATTGTACTTTTTTCGTTTCAGGTCATTTTCATCGGTTTCTTAAGATGACCGTAATTATACTTTTTTCGTTTCAGGTCATTTATATTCCTATTTTCAGATGAACATAATAGATGAATTGAAATTTATAGTCATTATTTTTTCTTGTCTTATCACAAAACCAGTGCAATTATGTCTTTTTTCAGCAGGAGAATATACTGGTCTTTTTTACTTTGTCATAAAATCAAACACGCTCTAACATAATCCGCAGAATTTCTTTGTCTGTTTCTTTCATTCCTTCTTTGCCGATCTGTCCTACACAGCTGATGGTTTCGCCGGCTTCTTCCTTGAGGATTCCGGTATATGGCGCATAGGACTGACCGTTCATAGCAAGGTGATGTGCCAGGAATGCAGCATCAAGGCTGGCGGCGATTTTCGCTGCACAGGATATTTTCGCTCCATCACAGATGATTCCCGGAATATTGGCAAGAGTATTCTCTATGGTCTTCTTGATCACTGAAAGTTCGCCACCTCCCATGTAGGTAATCCCCGCACCAGCTGCACAGGATGCGGATACCGCACCGCAAAATGCGGAAAGTTTACCGATATACTGTTTCTGGTATACAGTTAAGAGGTTAGAAAATACCAGTGCGCGGTAAAGTACATAGTCCGGAAGTTCCATTTCTCTGGCATACACGATCAGTGGTACGGAACAGGCAATCCCCTGGTTTCCGCTGCCTGAGTTGATGACTACCGGCATATCGCATCCGCCCATTCTGGCTTCGGAAGCTGCGGCTGTGAGGCTGCGCATTTTGGTAAGCATATCATTGGAATAGGTTTCACGTATTATCCGGCCGATTCCAAGACCGTATTTACCAGTCATTCCTTCATGAGCGATTGCCATATTGCTGCGGATCTGATTTTCTATAATTTCTTTGACATCATCAATTTCTACAGTATCTGCAAATGTTTTAATGTCTTCCAGATTGAGCAGAGTTCTGTCTGCTGCAGCCGGAGTTTCACCGGATTTATGATCTGAATCCAGCAGGACTTCCTGGTTCTTTACGATCTTTGTTACATTTATATGATCGTATTTGATCTCCAGACTTACTGTGTCATCCCCTGCCTGCATTTCTATGATAAAGTGCAGGACTACCGGGGAGTCCAGAAGTTCTACTTTGCATATCTTTTTATCCAAAAGTTCACGACATCTCTTTCTTTCAAATTCATTTACATTCGAAAGAACTTCCATGTTCAGGGATGCGTTTCCGGCTACTGCACCGAGAACTACACCTGCTTCAATTCCAGTCAATCCGCCGGAGTTTGGAATGATAACACAACGGACATTTTTTATAATGTTTCCACTGCATTTTGCAGTGATATGTTCCGGTTCTTTTCCCAAAACTTCTCGTGCTCTGGCTGCTCCATATGCCAGCGCGATCGGTTCTGTACACCCCATTGCAGGAACCATTTCTTCCTTCAGGATTCCTATATAACTCTCATATATCCTTTCATCTAACATTGTGCTGATGTCTCCTGTTCATTTTAATTAATACATATGATGTTATCCACGAATTGCTCCGCTGCAAAGCAGCTCCCGCAATCTTCTGCATATTTAAGTATGACATAATACTATCAGAATGTCCAGAAAGAATCAGCTAAGATCTGCTTCGTAATCCTTTAATTCTCCGGATGCCGTTATTGATAAACAATAAACCTGACGTATACTATGAATGCTATTCTGTAAGATTTCCGCTGAAAAACTGTCTGATAATATAATCTGAAACACTTTCTCAAATCTGTGGTTTGCTTCCTGTAAAATATTGTCAGCAACTGTTTCTGTTCGCACATTACTATTGAACCGCAACCGGGAAAGTTCTATAATGAGTTCCGACATCAGAAATCGGGTAAATACAATATTTCCGATGACGGACATTTTTAAGAATACGAGGTGGATATTTATGAATATCAGCATACTGCTCATGGAACAGATCATTCAATTGTTTCTTATGATCTTCATGGGATATTTGATCGTGAAAGTTAGGCTTGTAAAAGATGAAGACAGCAAGGTTTTATCCAAAATCATTCTCTATCTGATCATTCCCTGTGTAATCATCAATGCTTTTCAGGTAGATTACACGATGAATACTGTAAAGGGATTGCTGCTTGCCCTGGCTGCATCTGTCATGACCCAGGTTCTTCTCCTGATCATTATCTCCATAGCCGGAAAGCTTTTACATCTGAATGAAGTAGAAATTGCTTCTGTTTATTATTCTAATTCAGGAAATTTGATCGTACCCATTGTGACCTTTATTCTTGGACAGGACTGGGTTTTATATGGATGTGTTTTTATGAGTGTGCAGCTTATCTTTCTGTGGACACACTGCAAAAAGATTATCAGCCGGGAATCTTCCTACGACTGGAAAAAGATTGTGTTAAATATTAACATGATTTCTATTTTTATCGGTGTTGTACTTTTTTTCGCAAAAATCCATTTGCCGGAGATCATCAATAATACTCTTGGCTCAGTGGGCAGCATGATAGGACCGGCTAGTATGATCGTAACCGGTATGCTGTTTGCAGGAATGAATCTGAAACAGATTTTTGCTGACAAAAGAGTATATTTTGTATCATTTCTTCGTCTGATCGCAGTGCCTTTGCTTGCACTTGTAATGATTAAGATCAGCCATCTGGCTATGTTCTCTGCAGACGGAAATAAAATTATACTTATTGTCTTTCTGGCGATCATCACACCGTCTGCTTCCACAATAACCCAGATGTGCCAGGTATACGGAAATGATTCACGCTATGCCAGTGCCATCAATGTCATGACTACACTGTTCTCAATTATTACAATGCCGCTGATGGTAATGTTATTTGAGGCAGTTATATAAAACAATTACCTGTACATGAAAAAAGAAAGGAAATTACAATGAATATTACTGTTTATCTTGGAGCTTTAGAGGGGAATGATCCGGCACTTGGAAATGCTGTCCGGGAACTTGGTACATGGATTGGAGAAAGCGGAAATTCTCTGGTATATGGAGGTTCAAAGTCCGGTCTTATGGGACAGATAGCAGAAAGTGTGCTGAATGCCGGAGGAAAAGTAACAGGCGTGGAACCACAGTTTTTTATAGATTCTGAACTGCAGTATGATGAGATCACAAAACTGATCGTCACAAAAGATATGGCTGAAAGAAAAGCAAAAATGATTGAACTTGGTGATGCATTTATTGCATTTCCAGGAGGCACCGGTACTCTGGAGGAAATCACAGAAGTTATGTCCATGGTTTCCCTCAAACACCTGGATGCCCCCTGTATTCTGTATAATCTGAATGGATATTATGACAGCCTGAAGCAGCTTCTTGACCATATGATCAAGATGGGGCTGTCCTCAGAAAATCGTCAGCAGGGAATTTATTTTGCTGATGATCTGGAAGATATTAAAGCACTTTTGGCTACAGTAACTAAGTAAAATTCAGATCGTAAACAATTGTCAAACACCCCTGGGGGATATTTACCTATTCATATATTGCATAGTTCATACTACTTTTTTCATGGTTTGAAATCCCCCTGGGAGGCTTGTTCTTTCCCATAATTTTGTTAAAATATAATCAATGCAGAGATCATTAAATATCAGTCAGCGAGATACTTAATGATTCATGTATCCGCACAAAGATTTGTGTCAGACAACAAATAAAGGTGCACAGACCTCCGCGCAATGCGCATCTAAAAACTCATTAAAAAAAGTACTTCGTCCGCAGGAAGTACTTTTTTTAACGAAAAGATAATTATCAATATTATGATAGCATCTTCAGTTCATGTTCTTCATTCATACAGGCAAATCTTGTACCAATAGTTTCAGCCAGCTGTCTGTTATGTGTAATCGTAATCAACGTTTTTCCTGCTTTATGAAAACTCTGCAGAAAATCCACCAGCATATCCTGTGTTTTTTCATCAAGTCCTGCAAGAGGTTCATCCAAAATCAGGACCTCAGGATTCAACGAAAGAATACATGCCAGTGAAACCTTTCTTTTCTCCCCTCCACTCAGATGATAGGGTGGTCTATCTCTTAGTTTTTCCAATCCAAATAAGTGCAGGCAGTCTTCTGTTCTTTTTTTTATCTCCGCTTCCGAAAGCCCCATCTGGACCGGGCCAAATGCAATTTCCTCCTCCACACTTCCACAGAAAAGCTGGGCATCTGCATTCTGAAACACATATCCCATCTGCTGATGAAACCATTTTGCAAACTGGCTGTTTTTTAACGCTTTTTCATTAATTTCATGTCCCTGATAAAAATATTTTCCTTCCGATGGAAAAATAATTCCATTCAATAGTTTAATCAGTGTTGATTTTCCACATCCGTTAGGTCCCTGGATAACTATAGAATCTCCTCTGTTTATGTGAAGATCCACATATCTCAGTGCAATTTCTTTTTCATATGCAAAACATACATTCTCAAGTCTGATCATAACTACCCTCTTCTGTCTTTTCCTGTCAATTATCATATCTTTCTGTTCAGATACCAGAACAATACAATACATCCAGCCATAATAAAAGTGCTGAAAATATCCGCTGCACATAACGTGTATTTCTGCTTTTTCTTATACTCTCCTGTAAATCCACGACAACACATTGCTGCATGCATTTCCTCTGCCATTTCACCAGATTTCAGAAATGAGATTCCCAACACACCTGACAAAGCTTTTGCTTTCTGAGGATTCTTTCCCACTGACCTTAACCGGACAGACGTAAGAATAGCTGCACATATCTCTCCAAGCACCGAAATATATTTCAAAGTAATATCCAGCGTAAAAATAAATATGGATGGCAGCCGAAAAGTTCTCATACTTCCTGTCAGTTTATTCCAGGATGTCCCTGATGACAAAATACCAACCAGAGTTACAGATACATATACTCTTGAAGTAATATTCATTAAAGTCTGAGGAGTTCCCATAAATACAGATGGGAGAAGGATCAATATAGAAAACAGAACCGCACCTGCTGTTCCTCTCAGGATCTGACGGATAGCTTTTGCCGAAAAAAACGCCAGTCTGGCTGTCACTGCTGCACACATAATCAGAGTAAACAGATAATTTCCCGAACATGCAGTAAGAACAATATATAGAAGTGTATAAAACAGTTTCAGAGAAGGAGTGGCAGAAAATTTGCCATCCTTCCCTTCATAAAACCGCATTTTTGCAAGCACAGATAAAACTGATTTCGTACTTTTTGTTAAAAATGCTTCTTTATCTTTAGATGGAACATAAGTTTCTCCGGAACACATCCAGTCTGGAAGCATAGTTTCTTCTTTTTTATGATCATTCATCTGTTATGCAGCCTTCTTTTTAAAATCAACTTTCTCTTTCATCATTGAAGAAATAATCTTAAAAATGATCACCAGAAGTGCCACGCCTACAATAGCCGAAAGAATATATCCTGTCCACTCAGGTAACCCGGACATAGAATAATCAGGAAACAAAGTTGACAGTTCAAATCCATTGGTCATTCCTGACGGAGTGTATCCAAGCTGGCTTCCGCCACTTACCAGACCAGCGATTTCATCAGCACCCCATTCACCCCAGGCAGTACCGGTTGCCAGAAGTCCCAGAGGAGTCAGTACGATGAGAACAGCCATCAGTATATACAGTGGTTTAAATGCTGTCTTATCCGGAACAGCATCCAATGCTTTTGGTGTAACTTTTTCAACAAAGGTAAGTACCACTACTGTCAGAATAATCTCTGCCAGACCAAATAATGTAATATGTCCGATCATCATTGCAGGTATTGATACACTTAGCGGATACGGACAATAAAGAGCCTGGCCTTCTGCATTTTTGAACAGCAGTGGCTGAATACCAAATTCAACAGCTGCACAAAAGGCCGCAGCATTAATACCTATATATGAACTAATTGCCGCGCTAAGTTTGCGCATACCTGTTTTCTTCAAAAGAAGTTTATACAGGAAAAAGCCCAGATATGGCAATATAAATGCCATATTAAAACAGTTTGCCCCAAATGCAAGGATTCCGCCATCTCCAAAAAGAAGGGCCTGTATCAGCAGAGCAATAGAAACCGCTATGCACCCGGCTGCAGGACTTCCTGTCAGTATGGCAATAAGAGTTCCCCCTACTGCATGTCCTGTTGTACCGCCCGGAAGCGGAACATTAAACATCATTCCCAGGAATGAAAAGGCTGCCCCAATACCAAGAAGCGGCATCTTTGATTTCGGTATCTCTGTTTTTATTTTATGAATAGAATATCCCCACACCGGAAGCATGGCTGCTGTCATTACAGCACATGTTGACGGGCTTAAATAATTTTCAGGTATATGCATAAATATACTTCCTTTCCTGTGAAAATATTATTTTTATCTGGCGCGCACCTTACAAACAACTGTATTGTAGCACCACATTAAAGCGTCAACAACCCACCCAAGGGGATATCTATATATTCTTATCCGGCATAGTTTTGCCTGTATTTTTCATACCACTATCGCACTTCCAAAAAAATCACATTCACGAAAGTACCGCATCCACCAGTCTCTGCGTATACTCTTCCTTGGGTTCATTGATGATATCATCGGGAATTCCGCTTTCCACTACTTTTCCCTCATACAGTACCAGAACCCTATCACAGAACATCTGGACAAGGGCCAGATTATGACAAATAAAAATAAAAGACAGCCCATTCTTCTCTTTCAGGTCTTCCAGAAGCTCCATGATCTGTTTCTGTATGGTTACATCCAGAGCACTGGTTGCCTCATCACAGATCAGAACTTTTGGTTTTACTGCCAGAGCTCTTGCTATCGCAGCCCGCTGACACTGTCCGCCACTTACCTCATGAGGATATCTTTTTGCATATTCCTTCTCAAGGCCGCACTGCTCAAGCAATTCTGCTACTCTTTTCTCCACATCAGCCTTTTTCATTCCACGGTTTCTAAGACTCTCACCAATTCCGTCACCCAGTGTCCTTCTGGGATCAAAAGAACCCACCGGATTCTGAAAAACCATCTGTATATCTCCATATACCTCTTTCAGCTGACTTTGTTTCAGTCTTGTAATATCTTTTCCTTCAAATTTCAATGTACCCTCTGTGATATCAGTCAGCCGGGTGAGCAGCTTTGCTATTGTACTTTTCCCACTGCCGGATTCTCCTACGATTCCCAGCGTTTCTCCTTTTTTTAGTGTAAAGCTTACATCATTTACTGCTTTAAAAGGATTTTTTCCTCTCTGGGTAAATATTTTTGTTAAATGTTCTGCCTCTAAAAGTATGCTCATACTCTGACCTTCCTTTGCAGCTTTGGTACAGCCTCCAGCAATTTCCTGGTATA
>ERZ773106.930-NODE-930-length-25184-cov-3.824147_pt1 | contig 25184 bp, 16 predicted proteins | sample MGYA00580572_ERZ773106 | MGnify/ENA primary metagenome ERZ773106 (study PRJEB29015, sample SAMEA2737868) | human gut metagenome | biome: human gut; feature: human-associated habitat; material: faeces | place: China | collected 2012 ... | reverse complement strand
AAATCTATTGACTTATGGTTGATTTAGGGCTAAAGTGTGGCTACCAATCGGAAGAAAAAACAGTAGGAAGCAATATAGATTGACACATAAAATATTTGACAGCACATTTAAAAAGATACTTACGCACTCCTGAGAATATAGCGTCGTTGAAAAGCCTCATAAAAACAGATATAATGGGTAGCATAGATAAGAATATTGAACTTGGAAATATAACACTTGAGGATGGGCACAGCTTTATGGCAACTCGGAAAGAGGTTGAATTAATATCCCGATTTCAGAGAAAAGACCTATATCAATGAATTCTGAGAATTATATATAAGACATTTGAAATAAACAAGGAGGGCATGAGATGGGCATTTATTTTAATCCAAGTAATGACAGTTTTACAAAGGACAAGAATAGTGAATTGTATCTTGATAAGACAGGTCTGCTAGAATATCTGAACAGAGTTATATGTACAAATGCTAATTGTATCAGTGTCAGTCATGCCAGACGATTTGGTAAGTCCCATGCGGCATTTGATCTTGCACTTCAGAATTTTATTTTTGACAAACGTCTAAAATATTGTATAATATACTTAACAAGACAGCCGAGCGATAGATACGTCCTATCCGTCCGGCAAAAACCATTTTAAGATGAAACACCTCATAGCTTAGTCGGCTGAGGTGTTTTTCTTATTTTCTATGATTCAGAATTGTCACAATAAGTATCGCAACGGTTAATATAACCATGAATTCCTCATATGTACTCATAAGGCACCACTCCCTTCCAAGACTCGAACGGATATGGTGTAACACCCCTCGGCTGCCCGGTTAAATACATTATTCTATTTTCATACAGAAGTAATTTTGATATATATACATTTTGGAGATTCCTATATAACGTAAAACACCTCGCATTAACGCGAGGTTGGATTTAAAAAGAGATTTAAGAACACAATAATATTTTATAACCACATACCACCTTCCGGAATACATTAAACTATATCATGGACAAGGAGGTGAATACGCATGGACAGATTCGCAGTATATCTTGTAGTTGTTGCGGTTCTTTGCACTTTGATATCGGTAATAACGGAATTTACGAAAGAGGTAGGAGTGCTGAAGAAGATCCCTACCTCTTTTCAGGTTCTGATCACCAGTGTCATTGTGTGTGAGGTGGGGCTTTTTGTTGGACTATCATTCTATCACATAGCATTTGCGTGGTATTATCCTGTGGCTGCGTTTTTCGGGGCATTTGTCATTGCGATTATATGTACCCGGGGATGGGACTACCTGATATCGATATTCAAGCGGTTTTACAAGGGCGGAGATAAGGAAAAGTGGCATGAATAAAGGTGACATGGCTACAACAAATGTAATGCAGTACCAAAAAGTATAGATTAGGAATAATGATCATAAGATTGTCTCTTGATTCAATGTCTGGAATATTATATACAGACAAAAGAATTCAGGAGACAATTTTATGGCTTCTAATAAGGTTCCATTAAAGGGCTACATGGATGGTATAGATATATCCGCATGGCAGGATACTATAGATATAACCAAGGTGCCTTGTGACTTTGTGATAGTGAAAGCTACGGAGGGCACGGACTACAAGAACAGGCATTTTGCAAAGCACTGTGACCAGGCGATGAAAGCGGGAAAACTCCTGGGGGCATTCCATTATGCAAATGGTGGCGATCCCCACAGTGAGGCTGAGTATTTCATAGCATACAGTAAGAAATATGTGGGTAAGGCGATACTTGTCCTTGACTGGGAGGGGCGGAATAATCCTCAGTTCGGAAGAAGTGACAGAGCGTGGTGCAAAGAGTGGTGTGATCATGTATACAGAAAAACCGGTGTTAAGCCCCTGATCTATATCCAGAAGAGCGCCATGGAAAATGTTAAAAATCTTGGCTACAGGCTGTGGGTCGCTCAGTATCCTGATTATGAGCAGACTGGATATCAGGAGCATCCGTGGAATGAGGGGCAGTATGATTGTTCTATCAGGCAATACACTTCTGTAGGCCGGCTTCCGGGGTATGAAGGAAATCTTGACCTGAACAAGTCTTATATAGACAAAGCGACATGGAGAAAATGTGCTGCGATAAAGACAGGCAGTGATAAGGGAAAAACGAAAGGGAAAGGCTCTGACAGCAATAGCGGGAAAAGTAATTATAAGAATAGAAAAAAGAAAAGCATAGATGTGATCGCGAAGGAAGTCATAGCGGGCAGATGGGGGAACGGCGAGGATCGAAAAAAGAGATTAAAAACGGCGGGATATGATTACGATAAAGTTCAGGAGAAGGTGAACGCTATAGTGAAATTCTCACAGAAGAAATCGATAGATGTGATAGCCAGAGAGGTCATAGCCGGTGACTGGGGAAATGGCGATGACAGAAAGAACAGGCTGAAGAAGGCAGGGTATGATCATGTCAAGGTGCAGAATAAGGTAAATGAGATGCTTGGCAGATAGCTGCAGGTAAATGACATAAGAAAAATGGCAGGAAAACGAAGTATAAAATTAGTTCCGGCAAAAATGAAATTTATATGAAGTATCATCCACACCTGTTGACGAAGCGCAATATATACTATAGGATAGTGGAAAACAAAAGCCCCCGTCAGGGATACATGAAAGGAAAAGGTGATATATATGCCATATTATGGATTTTATTTTGACCCAACATATCTGTTGGTTCTCATAGGCGTGGTGCTCTGCATGATAGCGTCGGCAAGAGTCAAGACCACATACAAGAAGTATGAGAAGGTGGGATCGCGGTCAGGCTACACAGCGGACCAGGTCGCATACATGATACTCAGGAATGCGGGGATAACGGATGTGTCAATACATCACATCTCAGGAGATCTGACTGATAATTACAATCCTAAGGAGCATACGCTCAATCTGTCGGACAGCGTGTATGGTTCCAGATCCATCGCAGCGATAGGCGTGGCAGCCCATGAGTGCGGACATGCCATACAGCATGCAAATGCATATGCACCGCTCACCATCAGGTCAGCCATCATTCCAGCGGCAAATATAGGCTCAGCCATATCATGGCCGCTCATACTTATAGGACTTCTCATTCCGAGGGTTGATTACCTTATAACACTCGGAATCATACTGTTCTCACTGGTTGTTGTCCTACAGTTTGTGACACTTCCGGTGGAGTTCAATGCATCGAGAAGAGCCATGGCGATACTGGAGGGCAGCGGATATCTCTATCCGGATGAACTCAAGGGTGCAAGAAGTGTACTCACAGCGGCAGCTATGACATATGTGGCAGCCATGGTATCAGCATCACTTCAGTTGCTCAGACTTGTATTATTGTTTGGCAACAGGAGAAGATAGCGGAATTATAACAGAAAATATAAAAATGCATAAAAAAGTCTTGTGAATTTGTTGATAGTATTTGCAACTTTGCTATGGTAAAATGGTTAAAGTGGCAAAAATCTACATATTTGCAAGACTTTTTCTGCTATTGTGCACAATTATAACAGGAAAGTCTGCATAACAATTAATTAAGGGAGGGTAATTGATGAGGAAGAGAAGGCTACGAGGAGGTATAACGGCCTTGTCGGTGCTTGCTGCTATTGGCATGGCATCGGGAATAACGGCATTTGCGGCGGACGGAACACAGTCTGAAGCTGCGGATACGGGAAAGGGGCTGGAGTATGTATATGAGTCGTCAGGCTCTACACCATCAGGTGTAACGCTCAACGGCAATTCGGTAATTATAAAGCAGTCGCCGAATTCCACTGACAGCGAGCAGTTATTCAATATTTACAATGACAAAGACAGGGATGGAATCCTTGATGAGGGCGAGGAAGCTTTCACATTGGATGGAAACACGGATATACACTACGGTAAGATATATGGACTTTACCAGGGGAAGAGCAGCTCGCCGATCTCCATAACCATAGACGGTGCCGAACTGCCCGCCGTATATGGAGCTTTTGAGAGCACTGTTGAGACCCCGGAGAACATGACTGCGGTAACTATCAGTGTGAAGGGCGGCGCAGCAGTTGAAAGTCTGTATGGACTTTTTAAGACATATTGTACTGGTGGTGTACTGATAGACACGGAGAAGTCAGTTACGATAAAGACGCTCTACGGTCTCAGCACATCGACCATAGATGGAGACATCACGGAGAATATCAATTATAGCTGTGATGGCAACACATTTGTCGCACTGGCTACAGATGGATATTACACAGGAAAAGCATACACGATAAATGGCGATGCAGTGTTCAATATGAACGGTGCCGGCATCAGTTCCGTGTATATTGTGCAGAACGGAGCTGTGCTCAGCAAGACACTGACGGCCAAGGTGACTGATTCCAAGGTAGACAGCCTGAACGGAGTTTCCCAGGGGGCAAAGGTTGATGGTGACGTGAGCCTTACATTTGACGGAATATCAGCCGTAAAGGATGGAAGCAGTGCCAGTGTATATGGTGCGTCAAGTGCGGCTATCCTTGGAAATCTGGACCTTAAGCTGAAAAGCCAGTCTGGATCAGAGATGTCTGTGTATGGCACCAATAATACAAATATAAAGGGAAATGTAAATGTCAGCGTTGATGGCTCAGGAGCAAAGTTCAACACCATATATGGAATGTATGGCGGTATGCTGGGCGGAAGGGCTGATATAGATATAAAGAACTGCGCTGCCGGTTACACAACATGTGGCATGAATTCGGTTTCGTTCAGTCAGGCTCAGCCGGAGGAAGAAGGAACATATACGTATACTGTGAACATGGAGAATATCACTGGTGCCAGCGGCAGGGTATATGGAATTTCAAATTGTTCCGGTATCACTTCTGCCAGCGTTGTAATGAAGGCTGTGGCAACAACAGATACATTAAATGGCATGTATCTGAGCACAGGTGTAAAAGGTGATATAAAGGCAGAACTTTACAATTGTAATGCAGCCTATGTAAATGCTCTGGAGCTGTCAAATGTGACGGTAAATGGTTCTGTAGATGCCATAGTTTCGGGCTGCAGCATTACGAGATCTCTGAATGTAGAGCAGGGCGGAAGCATCAGTAAGGATCTTAACATAAGCGTCAGCAACGTTATCAGCAGTTCAGCACGGTTTGTATATGGCGGTAGCTGTCTGGGAAATATGACGGTCAATGTGGATGGCATGAATGATGAATCCATAGTAGACGAAAATGGTGATCCGCTTGTGAACTCGTATGAATACGCGGGCAGCGACATGTTTACCATGATGGGCAACTTTGCACTGGCAGGGGAACTCAAGGCGGATATAGCAAAGATACATTTTGCAAAATGTGGACTCGCCGGAGGTGATTACAGTTGCGGAAATATCGGAACAAAGGTTGACATAACGTTGTCAGACAGCAGTATAAATGGACTGGCGGGAAATAATATTTTCTATCTGGCAAATGAGAGCTATTCCGGTTCAACCGAGAATACAGTTCCTGTTGATATAAAGATCAACAACACAGATTTTACAAATGCAGACGGAATAAGCTTCCAGATGTATATAGGTAATAACAAGGATGCAAAAGTTACATTTGATGACAAGTGCAGTATGCCGGAGAAGTATTATATGGCTCCAAGCATGAATACCACCGGCTCATCTGTCATAACCTATGGACAGAATATATATTATGGCGGACAGAATCTTGTGATAGACAAGGATGTAACTGCTGACAATATTTACTTTGGTAACTTCACAGAGAACGGAAGCCAGGGCAATGCCGTGATCGTTATCAACAAGGGGGTAACGTTAACTGCAAAAGAGGGTATATATGCAGCAGGCGGTTCAAATATACTCCACAGTGGAATCCTCAAGGGAACATTTAAGGCGACTGATGGGTATCTGCCAAATATATTCTCAAAGGGGGGCGTAATAGAGGACTCGGCTGTAGGGGATGTTGCAAATGTAAATTATTCATTAGATGTTGTGTCCAACGAGAAGGCCGTAACGTACACCATGACAGGCAAGACGTCACAGTATATTGATCCTGATGGTACATATGTCAAGGGCGGCGCAGATGTCAAGATAACACCGACAGTGAACAAGGGATATATTCTTGACAAGGTGACTTTCAGAGGTCAGAGCGACACAGCGGAAAATTCAGCGGTTGAAGCAAATGGCGTGTACACGTTCAGCATGCCGAACGAGCCTTGTACAGTGACGATCGCAACGACAGGAAAGCAGATCGTGGTATCCAAGACAACTGTTGATCCATCGGCACTGCTTGGAAAAGAATACACAGCAGCTTCACCTCTCTATGACATGGCAGATCTTGTCATATCAAACGACGCAAGAGAGGGCGAGGTTACATACGAGATCGACGAGACAAATGGTCTTCCTGAGGGACTCACATTGACCGATGGCAAGATCGTCGGAACGGCAAGAAAGCTTTATGAAGACGGAAAAAATGTCATAGTCCATGTGACAGGAAGAAACGGTTCAAAGGCACAGCTCTCATTGAACGTGATTGTCTCAAATGAGGAGAAGAAACAGGACAACCAGGATGGCCGAATCGTAGTTGATGAGGATGAGAAGACTATATGTCTCAACGGAACATCGGTGGTCATTCAGGCAAAGGACGACACAGATACAGAGATATACGTGGACGACAATCAGGATGGACAGGCAGATGGCAAGACACCTCTGTACACCGGAGATCTGTCGGAGTACACGATAACAGGTGTCGAGGACAACGCCATAAGACGAAGCATCAGGATCACCATGACGGGGGGAAATGTAAAAGCAATATACGGTGCAAAGGATTCAGAGCTTTCATATGAAGGCGGCGATGCGGTGAGTATAAATATCCGTGGTGGTAAGGCAGCAACTATGTATGTTCTGTCGAATTCAACCGTGGATGGAACCATCGCATATGAGATCGCAGAGAACACTGTAGATAAGGGCGGATTTGCAGCGGATACAACATCAAAATATACCGGTGCATTCATGAGAAACAGCAAGGATATCGTAACTATCAGAGGAACCTATGTTGTGAATAAGAAACTCACGGCAACGGCTCTGATAATCTATGACAGTGCGGCAGTTGATGTAAAAGCTCCGGTTGAGGTAACGGATTATGTGTCACTGAACGAGAGATCATCCGCAGTATTTAACGATACGCTGACCGCTGACCGGCTTGGTTATTCAAAGTATGCCAAGGCAGTTGTGAATGGAGATACGAAGCTTGCGGCTCTCAATATGACACAGTATGACACGACACTCACAATAGGCGAGGATGCGCTGTTTGATGTGGGCAAGGTCAACATGACATCAGGCTGGGCAAGAGTATATCAGAAGGGTACGCTCAAGTGTCCTTCAGACCAGTTCAGCAACACAGGTGTGTGGGTGGCAGCAGGAAAATTTGCAGATGATATAGATGCCAGCGGCTGGACAGGAGTGTATTACAGCTATGCAGGCGGCTCAACAAACATGGACAACTCATCAGCAAAATTGGCTGCACAGTCATATGTAGTTGAATATGAGAATGTCAAATATGTTGCCTGCAAACAGGCGATCACAGTTAGCTATACCGATGTGCCGGGTTACACAGCCTATGTGTCGGCAAATGGCGGCGAGCCGGTACAGGGAAGCAACGGAAGTGCAAAGGTGACAGGCCCGGATTCATCTATGTCTATTGTAGTGGATTATGTGGCAGACCAGATAGACATCAGTAAGGAATACGCAGATCCGATTCTGGCGGCGGAGACCAAGTACACAGCGGATTCACCAGCGTACGATCTCACGATCCTCAAGGTTACAGGAGATACCACAAAGGATTATGGAACTGACATGCAGTACAGACTGAAGAGCGGTTCGACACTTCCATCAGGACTTGTGCTTGAGTCGGGTAAGATAATAGGAACAGCCAAGAATGCAGGTGAAAGCACAGTAACATTTGTCATAACAGGACGAAATGGAACATCGGTTGATTTCCCAGTGGTATTCAAGGTACTGCCGGCAGGCACGGAGATACCTGATATCAACAAGCTTGGTGTATCTGTGAACACAGAGGATAAGACCATTGATCTCGGTGGAAATTCGGCAGTGATAATAGTTGATCCATCGGACAGCAGCAAGAGCTCAGTATATCTGGATGCTGATCACAACGGAGTGGCAGACGACAACAGACCACTCAGAATAGACGGAGAGGTTACATATGATCTGTCAGGCTACAGCATATCAGGCTATACGGACACAGCAAATAAATACACTGGTGACATATCGGTGACACTCAGAAGCGGAAATGTCAGCAATATATGTGCTGCGGGTTCAACTGACAGCAAGGCAGACCGAGTGACGATAGATGGAAATGTAACCATGACGATCATGAGCGGTTATGTGTCAGGCACTGTAGCTGCGGCAGGAAACGCTGATGTCAAGACAGTGACCTTCACGGCAGAGGACGGAAGAGCAGGAAGCGTGGTATACGGTGCGTACAATACAAATGCGGAGAAGGTAGACTTCACATTTGCAAAGTCTGCACAGATGTACACACCGGAATCAACCAAGTCTGAGAATATGTATGTTACATCGGGTGGATCAGTATCCGGTGATGTGGATATAAGAGTTGGTATAACTGATCATTACAATACATTTATATACGGTGCGGATTACATGAACAAGCGCTCCTACTTCAACGGAGTGTCGGGAACAGCCGTATCTGGCAATGTGAACTGTGTGGTTGATGGAAGATGGTGCGCTGAGAAGTGCAACAACTTTGTCCAGCAGTCAGATGTGAAGGGAGATCTGTATGCCGAGATAAAGTCAGGAGAACTCAGAAAAAATGACGTCAACAATGAGCATAGCAAGGCATTGGTATTTAACTATGGTCACAGCATTGGAAATATATACGTCAAGGCAGGAACAGAGGGCGCTGTCACAGGTGACTTTGTACTTGCGGCAGGCGGTAAGGTTGGCAAGGTAGAGTATGTAGACGAGAATGCAAAGTCCACAGCTACTGTAAAGGGCACCGCTGACAATTACCAGGTTGAGAGTCTGGGTTCACTGTATATGTCTCTCGCCGGCAAATTAACTATAGGCGGAGACTACACACTTGACAGAGAGGTGGAGGTAAAACAGCTTGAGATCCTCAAGGATTCAAAGCTGACCATCGCCGAGGGCGCAGCTCTTACAAATACGTCGACAGCGACAGTTACCGGTGATGTTGAGAACCTTGGCACATGGAATGTGGACGGCGCTCTGACCATGACAGGATCACTGGTCAACAGAGGTGCATGGAACCTGACAGGAAATGTTCAGGCTTCAGCAACAGTAGATAACTACGGAGAGATCACAGCCACAAATAGTGAGAGACTCACGCTGAATACAAGTGCAAAGCTCATCAACAGAGCAGATGCACAGTGGACATTTGGAAAACTTACAAACAGTGCAATGATCGTAAACTATGGTAATATGAAGCAGCTAGCAAATACGTCAAGCCTTGGAAGCGGAAGCATACTCACCACAGTAATCCCAGATATGGTGTACGCACTGAAAAATTACAGCGTCATTTTCTACAAGCTTGATGTGGATTATCCTGCATATTGCTTCAAGGATGGCGATGCAAAGATAGAGAAGAGTTCATCGGCAACAAGCTGTCAGAAGAAGTCAGGTGTTGACGGTGACGATGCACTCTATATAAAGGGTGGCAAGTCGTTCTACATCACAATAGACGGTGAGCCGATAGATGGAATGGCGGTGGATTCAGTTGTATTTGGACCGGATGACACAGCCATGACTACAAGTAACAACCGTCTCTGGAGCGGCGTCATGACATATGAGCCGGCAACAGTTACGGTAAATATGGCAAAGCAGGAGGCCGTAAATATAACTCTCGCAAAGACAGAGGATACAGTTAAGGCGCAGGTTGGAAAGACAACCACAAAGGATGAGCCATTATATGATCTGACAGCCATAGAGATCCAGAATGATGAAGCGGTGGACAACGGATATGTGTCATACTCCCTTGCAAAGGGACAGACACTTCCGGCAGGACTTGTGATATACGATGGAAAGGTATATGGAACGCCGAAGACTGCAAGTGCTGAGGCACAGACAGTCAAGTTCACGGTGAGAGGACAGAATCAGACAGTGGCTGAGTTCACACTGATCATATCCAGCGTGGAGAAGGGAATACCTTCATTCACTGCCGGAAAGGCGGGCGACGCATATGCCGGCAAGACCCTTGCGGATGTGGAGCTTCCAACATCGGCAGCAGGAAAGTACATGTGGGCAGATGGAACACAGCAGGTAGGCAAGGCCGGAACAAGCGAGACCTACGATGCATACTTTGTTCCAGACGACACAGCGAACTATGACTGGAGCAAGATCAATGCAGCAGAGGGAACATATGAGGAACTGGAAGACGGAAGTGTGAGAATTGCAGTGAAGCTTTCAGTGTATGTGAGAAAGCAGGATCCTGTATTTACAGTTCCGGAGAATGTCACAGCTACATACGGAGACACTGTTGGCAAGATACTCCTGCCTGAGACAGCAGGTGGAATGTTCATCTGGGAGAATGCATATGAATCTGTGGGAGAGGTTGGAACAAAGACTTTCCTTGCAACATTTGTACCTGAAGATGAGGATGTATACGAGAGAGCAGAGCATGTGGAGATAACTGTTCAGATTCTTCCTGCAAATGCAATATTTACTCAGGCGATAGATTCACTGAGTGCTAAGGAGAATATGACTCTTGCAGACATAGAGCTTCCAGAGCGCGAGGATGGAGTATACACATGGTATACAGACAGAACGACAAAGGTTGAGGATGGCAATACATACAAGCTTTGCTTCAAGCCTGCAGACACAGTAAATTATGACTGGACATCAGTTACAGGATGGAACAGGGCTTACAATGGAGTTGTATTCAATGTAAAGATCATCATCGAGAAAGAGCCGGAGCAGCATGTACACGATTACGGCAATAAGTACAAGAGCGACAGCAAATCTCACTGGTATCAGTGCTTATGTGGAGAGAAGTCAGGTCTGGCAAATCACACATGGGACAAGGGAGCGATAACGACCAAGCCTACAGACACAGCGACAGGTAAGAAGACATTTACCTGTACCAAGTGTGGGTACAAGCGTTATGAGTCAGTAGCTGCCCTTGGAATAGACATAGGAAATTCCAAGAACAATGTGGTCGTAAGCGGTATAGAAAAGAATGGATATACATACACAGGATCATCTATCACTGTTAAATCGCTTGCGCTGAGGAGAGGCAAAACAACACTGAAGAATGGTGTGGATTACACCGTACAGTACAAGAACAACAAGAATATCGGTACAGCGACAGTAAAGATCACTGGTAAGGGTAATTACAGAGGCTCCGTCAGCAAGACATTTGCTATCAAGGCTGGCAAGGGCAAGATATACAAAGTTGCGCAGAAGGGCGTGCCTGGCTATCTGAAATATAAGGTGACAAATGCCGCTTCAAATGGCAAGGGAACAGTGACACTTGTTGGAAGTACAAGCAAGAAGAGCGACAAGAAGTTCAAGTCACTCACGGTTGCATCCAGTGTCAAGATCGGTGGAGTGAACTTCAATGTTACGGCTGTAGGAGCGAAAGCATTTACAGGACGCAAATATCTCACCACGGTTGTGATCGGAGGAAACGTTAAGACCATAGGCGGTGCAGCATTCAGCAAGTGTGGAAAGCTTGGAAAAGTTACCATAAAGTCTACAAGGATAACGACTATCGGTAAGAATGCTTTCCAGGGTGTCAAGAGCAATGTGAAGATATATCTTCCTAAGAAGAAATATGACGCATATGCAAAGAAGCTCAAGGCGAAGGGAATGAACACTCCTAAGAAAGCGGTATACAAAAAGTCAAAATAAATGAAATGCGTTGATGTGTTGGCGGGACAGTCACAGATGATGTGGCTGTCCTGTTTTTTATGTGAAGATCGTTCTGGTGTAAACCCATGAGTGTAGTGACAGGAAAGATATAATCTGCTATACTGAACATATGTTTGCAAATATATGGAGGACTGTATGGATAATTTTATAGATGAACTGAATGAACAGCAAAAGGAGGCAGTGACCACCACAGAAGGGTATGTGCGCATAATTGCGGGAGCGGGAACCGGCAAGACAAAGGCGCTCACATACAGGTATGCGTATCTGGTGGACGAGCTTGGAATATCCACATCGAATATACTGTGTGTCACATTTACAAATAAAGCGGCGAGGGAGATGAGCAAACGTATCAGACAGATGATCGGGGACAGTGATACGGGATACATCTGCACATTTCACGGATTCTGTGTGAAGCTTCTGAGGGAGGATATCCATGCCATCAATTATCCCCAGAACTTTGTGGTGATGGACAGCGAGGACACGGAGGATATACTCAAAACGGTGTACGAGAATGCCCATATACAGTCGAGAACATATACATTTGACATGGCCAGGGATCACATATCGGCGATGAAGAACGAGATGCAGCACATTGCATATTTGGCGGACATAAGCAACGACAGACTGCTGGCGGATTATGAGAAGGCTTCAGACATACCTGAAAAAGTATTTCTGGGATACCTGTACGAACAGAAGAAGGTGTATGGACTTGACTATGATGATCTCATAACCATTGCGCTCCACATCCTCAGAACCGATGCGGAGAAATGCCGCAAATGGCAGGAACGCATGATGTATGTCATGGTGGACGAGTTTCAGGATGTCAGCGGTAACCAGTATGCGCTGGCGGAGATACTCAGCGGCTATCACAGGAATCTGTTCATCGTGGGCGATCCGGATCAGACCATATATACGTGGCGTGGGGCAAGGATAGAGTACATATTGGAATTCGACAAGAACCATGAGAATACACAGACCATATTCCTCGACACGAATTATCGTTCAACTCCTGACATACTGGCGGTGTCCAACTCACTGATCGAGAAGAACAGGAACAGACTGCCCCACAGGCTTGTGGCTGTGAAGCCGTCTGAGGCACGCCCTCTGTACGTACATTCCAGAACCACCGGGGATGAAGCCCAGTGGGTGACAAACGAGATAAAAAGACTGGTTGAGGCGGGCACAAAGTACAGTGACATAGCCGTTTTGTACAGGTCACATTTCGTGTCGAGAAGCATAGAGGAAGCATTTATCAAGACAAAGATCCCGTATATCCTCTACAGCGGAACGGAGTTCTACAAACGCAAGGAGATAAAGGATGTGCTGGCATATCTCAGGATGGTGGCATACGCGGATGATCTGTCATTTCGCAGGGTGATAAATGAACCAAAGCGGAACTTTGGCAAAAAGAGAATGTCGATGCTGAAGTCGTACTGTGAGACTCACAGATGCTCACTGTACAGCGGTCTTCAGGATCTTCTGGAGGAGAAGACTGTTAAGTCGACAGGTGCTTCAGCCTTTGTCGATATCATAGATAATTTCAGGAAGACATACAAGGAGAAAAGTCTGTCTGATCTTGTGACGGAGCTCATGGCCGCCACGGGCTACGAGGCGATGCTCAGACAGGCTGGCGAACAGGAAAGGCTGGACAACCTGGCAGAGCTGAAGCAGTCGATAGACGAATATGAGAAGACCTCTGGTGAGGAGAACACACTGGAGGAATATCTGCAGAGCATAGCTCTCTACACGAACAATGACAGGGAGAAGGACAAGAATTCTGTGACGATGATGACCATACACACCGCAAAGGGCCTGGAGTTCCCATATGTGTTCGTGTGCGGTGTAAATGAAGGCATATTCCCAAGCAAGCACGTGGACACTGAGGCGATGCTCGAGGAGGAACGACGCATGGCATACGTGGCATGTACCAGAGCGGAGCGCGGTCTGTACATCAGCGATGCCGAGGGGCTGAACTACGATGATTCTTTCAGATACCCGTCCCGGTTCATCTTCAACATAGACCGGGAAGCCATCGATTACGTGAACGAGCTCCCGCAGCGCCTTGTCGACGACACCAAGAGCTATATAGCCGCAAATGAGAGCCGCTATATGCCGCTGGACACCGAGCTAAAGCCCGGCGACCGGGTGAGACATAAGGTGTTCGGCGAGGGCACTATAACCGGTATCAGGGGAGATATAGGGTGCTATGTGGTTAAGTTTGATAGGGTGGAGACGGAGAGGAACTTGAAGATTGGGGTGGGGCTGGATAAAATAGGATAATGAAAAAGACAAGGGCAGATCACCAGAATGGTGGCTGTCCTTTTTGCTTTGCCTGGTGAGAAAAAAATAGTACAGCAAATGGAGTAGAATTGTATAAAAGTGGATTTTAGAAGTTGGTATGGTAAAGGGAGGGTTAAGATTGTTGCTTATGTGGGAAAAATGGCGTAAGTAGCCGGAAAAAGAGGAAGAGCAGTTTTACATATAGAAAGATATATTATATAATGTAAAAAGGCGTATGCAAATTAAAAAACATTTTTAATATGCTTTTGGGTAAACTAAAGCACGAGCTATAATAAAAGCTTGTAGTAAAAATAGATCATAGTAGAGGAGGTGAATTGTAGAAATGTTTCAGTTGAAAGTTCTTTTTAAGTTGGAGAATAATCATTTGCCAAAAGAAATGGATCGGCTTATGCTTAGTTTCTTCAAGGCGGCAACAGAACGATATTCCAAGGATATGTTTAATGCGTTATATGATAAAAGTAGATCGATAATAAAAACATACACATATTCGTTTAATCTTCCTGGTGCCGCATTTGTTAAAGATGGCATAGAGTTACAGAAGAACGAATTTACAATGTTTTTTTCTGATGCTGATCAGGGAGAACTTATGATGTTCTTTAATGCATTTCAGGGAATGAAGTATCAGAAGTATCCAATGGCGGGAAATTCCATGCAGTTGGTGTCGATGTATATTCAGAATATGAATGAGATCAAAGATGACGAGATAATAATCAGAATGTCTAGTCCTTTGATCGTCAGAAGACACAATTCGGATGATAATTCAGATAAGTATTATGTATACAATACGGATGGATTTGAGCAGGCGCTGAGGGAGAATACAGATATTTTTATCGATAGGATGAACATACCTGTGAAATCTGACAGTTTTGGGATTGAACCGATCAAGGCAAAAAAGGTTGTGATTCCTGTGTTTGGTAGGAATACAGATGCTTCGTTGGGGATATTTAAACTCAAGGGTGACAGGGATCTGTTGAATCTATTGTATATGGCAGGAATTGGGGCAAGGAGATCTGAGGGAAAAGGTAAATTTGATATACTCGCGTAGAAAGGAGGGAGAAGAGTGGACAGGATAGTTATAAATTTAGGAGATTTCCTAAAGAACGCAGGAATAGTTGGGCTCAATTACATACTTGAGGATGTTATCTGCGCAGAGAAGGATAAAGACTACGGATATACTCCAGATAGACAGGCAATATGGCTCTCAAGAGACTTTGCTTTGAACTGCGACTGGACAGATATATATTTTAAAGCGTTTACGAAATATTATAGAGATTATTCAGTGTATCAGGCGGTTATAGATGAGATAAACAGTATTCTTGCAGTAATTGAGAATGACAACTTTAAGCTTAAAGATATGAAAGATAAGTTGAAATTTATCAATGATAAGTTACTTTCTAATAGCTACAAATCAGGATTTGCCAGTGTAAAAGACAAGCTTGGTGTGACGCATCCATATGAGGACCTACAGGTACAAAAGTTAAAAGATACAATGGATGTTCAGGAAGTAAAACGAAAACTAGAAGAGCTTTTGCACTTTTTGAAACAGCCAATATGTGAAGAGACATTTGTCATGAAAAGTGCACTGTACAATTATATAAATCGTTTCTGGGATGGCAAATGCTTTTTGCTTAGAGCAAATGCAGCAAAAAACATGAGGGAAGTGTTTGAGACTGACTTTGCTGTGCCATTAAGGGAATATATAAAGAAATCACATGATAAGGAAAAGGATATATGTATAGACTGCGGAAATCTTATATCCGGAAAAGAGAAAGTTTCTATAGCTTTCATGAAAGATATGGCAGATGACTTGAGTAGAAAGAGATCTGCATTCTGGAACTGTAAAGTTGATGCCTTTCTGTGTCCGATTTGTGCATATATATATGCTTTAGCGCCTCTTGGATTTTTGATAATTGGCAGACGATATGTATTTGTGAATGTAGGCAGTGACATTGATAATTTGTTAGTTGCAAATAACAAGTATAGCCACGAAAGTATAAAATCACAGAAAGACACAGAGAAAGAAGAACGATATAGTTCATGGATAGCAAGAACCATAAATATTTTGCTGGGAATAAAGACAAAAGGTCTTAGTAATGTACAGGTTATAACAAGGGGAATAAATGATACGGATACCTATACATTTGATGTTATTAGCAAGAATGTGCTGTCTATATTGAATGATAAAGGGATAAAAAACAGTATAGATTTACTTAGTAAGCATCCATATGTCAAGAATGGAACGGATTATATAAATGTTCATGAAAGTGTGATATTGAATATTCTCAGGTATAGAAGTCAGTATGATTTGCTAAACACATTACTGAAAATAGCTATTGAAACAAATGGGGTAGTTTACACTGCAGCAAATGTTTATGATGTGCAACTTAGAACAAATGTCCATAATATTGATACAGATAAGAAAAAAGGAGGAATAATAATGGGTCGATACAGTGTGAGGAATCGTGGTTACGAATTGCGTAAAGCGTTGCTTTTGGCAAAAGGTGCTACGGATGATTCATGTATAAGAGGAACTGTGTATCAGTTGTTAAATGCATTGTCTGTAGGGAATGCAAATAAATTTATGGAAATTGTATTAAGAGTATATTGTTCCACAAAGTTACAGGTACCTAATGAGTTTGTAGAGTGCCTTGGAGATCAGAGCAGGTTTAAAGAATATGGCTACGCGTTTTTATTAGGACTGCAGGGTAGTCACTATGAGAAGAAGGAGGAGATTACTAATGAGTAGAAATGGATTAACATTTACAGTTATATTTCTTGCTGAGAGTGCAAATTATGGTGAGGGTGTAGGAAACATCAGTACATTAAAAAAGATGACAAGGGGAAATTATGAGCAGTATTCATATATTTCAAGGCAGGCACTTCGATACAACATGATACAGCAGCTTGGATGGGATACAACTCCGGTTGATGGAAAAAGTGGGGTTGTACAGTTTGCTCCATCAGCAAGTATAGTGGATTATCCTGAAATAGATCTTTTTGGTTATATGAAGACCAGTTCAAAGGAGGATGATAAAAAGGGAGGTGCCATGACAAGAAGTGCAGTTGTAAGGCTTAGTAATGCCGTTGCACTTGAACCGTATAAAAGTGATCTTGAGTTCCTTACTAATATGGGACTTGCAAGAAGACAGAATCTTGAAAACGGTATAGCACAGAGTGAAATCCACAGGTCTTTGTATACATATACAATAACAATAGATCTGGATAGGATTGGTGTTGATGGAGATATAAATATTCCTTCTGAGGAGAAAGCTGATAGAGTTAAGAAATTCCTGGACACAGTGATGTTTCTCTATAGAGATATAAAGGGAAGAAGAGAAAATTTGAGCCCTGTTTTTGTTGTTGGTGGTAGATATTCAAGAAAAAACCCATTCTTTGAAAACAGGATTGTTGTAGAAGATTCTCGCCTGAATGTTGGGCTGATATCTGAAGTAATCAATAGCAATGATGATATAAAAGACAACACGATGACAGGCGTGATGAGTGGTATATTCACAAATGATAAAGAGATAAAAGATACGATCAATGCAGTTACGGTAGCGGAAGTATTTACTCATTTAAAGAAGGAAGTTGATGAATATTATGGAGAGAGCAATTAGGATTGAATGTTATCAGAGTACGGCCAATTACAGGAAACCTAGTAGTTTTATCATCAAAGAGTCGTATCCTATGCCTCCATATTCAACGGTTATTGGAATGGTACATGCTGTATGTGGTTTCAAAGAGTATCATCCAATGAAAGTAAGTATTCAGGGAACGAACTCTGGATCTGTGTCGGAACTATATACAAGATATTCATTTTCTATGGACTCAAAGTATGAGGCAGGACGCCATAATGTCTGTATTGATGAAGGTGATAAAAAATACGGAGCATTTAAAGGCATAGCTCATGTAGAGCTGATATGTAATAGCAGAATGATCATTCATATAGTTCCTGAGGAGAAAGACTATGATAGGGTGTTAGAAGGACTAAATAATCCAGTCGTATATCCTTCTCTTGGTAGATATGAAGACCTGTTGGATATACAGTCGGTCAGGGAAGTTACGTTGAGTGAAGACGAACAGGTTGAAACTCTTAATGATATCTATATGCCGGTAAGTAGTGAGATTGATGACTTGGGAACTATTTATACACTTACAAAGGAATATGAGATTACTAAGCAAGGACTTCGCCGCTGGAAGAAGGAAGGTGGCAAGATTAAGGTATATCACATGGCAAAGGGAACGGTATTTGAAGATGTGTGTGTCGATGAGTTGGGAGCAGTTGTAGCGTTGGCATAATTGGAATCTATTAATAGTTACATTTTGGAATTTATGGGGAGGGAGACCGGCATGGAGTATTATGCAAAGTCAGTTGGAAAGTGTCTGTCGAAAGATAGAGTAGATAGAATTGTAGAAAACACTATTTCATTGATAAATGAATATGATGAAAACGGATACTATGAATTGATATGTAAATTAAAAACCTACTTGAAAAATATAGATATAAAGCTATCTGATAAAGAGCAAAAAACACTGGCAGCACACACACAAGAAATCTTGGCATGTGCAGAAAAGTTTTTTGATATATATGGAACTTATTTTACAGACAAAGAAAAGTATCTGATCACGAAAGCCTGTGAATGGCATGATGTTGGTAAAGTGAATTTAGTGTTTCAGTCTATAGTTAATCCAAATATACATTTAGCTAGCGATGTGGCGCAGATTCCACATGGTTTTCTGAGTGCGTTAAGTGTTTCCAAAAAAAAAATATGTGCAGAAATGATGGGTAATAACTTGGAATTGCTCAAAGATGATTTTAGGATACTGGTTTCTGCAATATATTATCATCATGATAGAGATGATGTATACACTAATAATTATATAGAAAAATATGCTGAGAAATGGTATAAAAGCAAGGTTTCGGAATATTTGAGTGATGAAGAATTCAAATTTATGAGAACCAATAGGAATAAATTGCTATTTTCTGATGCACCTGATGTTAGACGATCCTCTTTAGAAATACCAGAGGATATATGGTGTGAATATATGCTTGTTAAAGGCATGTTGAACAAGTTCGATTGGACGGTTAGTTCCGGATATGAGGAAGCAGAGCTATGTGTTGATATTTGTGAAAAGAAGTTATGCAAAAATATAGAGACGAAGATGCAGGGATCTCTTCGACCGGCCCAGGAATACATGAAAGCTAATTCTGACAAAAATGTCGTGATGATAGCACCTACAGGTTCAGGAAAGACAGAAGCGGCATTACTCTGGCTGAACGGCGATAAGGGGTTTTATACATTGCCACTTAGGGTATCGGCAAATGCGATATATGAGAGGATTAAATATAAATATGAATTTGAAAATACAGCTATACTTCATTCAAACAGTCTGAGTTATTACTCAAGCAGCAATTCAGATACTATTGGTGATCAGCAGAAACGGTATGAGAGAGCAAAACTACTTGCATATCCTCTTACAGTGTGTACTGTTGATCAGCTATTGAAATTTGTGTATAAATTCCCTGGCACAGAAGTATTTGCGGCAACATTGAAGTATTCAAAACTCATAATCGATGAGATACAGGCGTATTCACCCAAGATAGTTGCGGCACTGATATACGGACTTAAAGAGATAAACATGATGGGCGGAAAATTTGCAATTATAACGGCTACATTTCCACCGGTTATGTCGCATTTTATGAAAGAACATGGCTTATTGGAAGACAGGGATTATGTATATCAGGATTTCTCGGCATGTGCTAGGAATGACAGACATCGTATAAAGATGGTGAATGGAGATTTAGACATTGATAAGATCGTTGAAGAGGGGCCGCAGAAAAAGGTTCTTGTAATTTGTAATACAGTTACAAAAGCACAGAAATTATATATGGATATCATAGGAAGCGGAATGTGCTGTGATCTTCTCCATTCAAGATATATAAACAGACATAGAAGGATACTGGAAAATAAAATAATGGATTTCTCCAAAGATGAATCCGCAATAGGAATCTGGATAACAACACAGATAGTAGAGGCCAGTCTTGATATAGATTTTGATGTACTTTTCACTGAGATGGCAACTGCGGATAGTCTATTACAGAGAATGGGACGATGCAATAGAGCTGGGTATAAAAGTACGGATCAGCCTAATGTATATGTATATGTAAATAACTCAGGTGTAAGGAATGATAAGAAGAGAGGAATATATGATAGGGTTATATATGATCGATCAGTGGAGACTTTGCGAAGATATGATGGGAAGTTGATGTCAGAGACAGACAAAAGAAACTATATAAATGAGGTATATGATATTAATGCGATAGAAGGTTCATGGTATTTTGATACAATAAAGAAAAATCTAGATAAATTTGAAAACTTGAAACCGCTTGATTACAAGAGCAAGAAAGATGTGGATTATGATTTCAGAGAAATAAACAGTATTACACTTATTCCTGATGATGAATATTATAATAACTGCGATATTATAGAAAAAGAGATAGCGTTATTGCAAACGCCGCGAGTTGATAGAGAAATTAGGCAGTTGATAAGATCAGACATATTAGACAGGACACTAAGTCTTAATCTGTATTCGAGCAAATATGGTGTGGAAGGTATAGATACATGTATTGAAGGTACAAATATTCATAGAACATCGATGCGTTATGAATTTGATGAGGAAACGGGCACAGGAGTAGGTCTGGATCTGTTCAATAAAAATGACGAGGATAATTTTCTGTAGGAGGATGTGCATATGGAGAATCGTATCACAGGTGTTATGGTCTATTATTACTTTGTGTGTAAAAGAAAGTTATGGTATTTCAGTAATGAGATACAGATGGAAGGAGATAATGAGAATGTTCAACTCGGAAAACTGCTGGATGAGGAGAGCTATAAACGCGACGAGAAACATATAAATATAGACAATATTATTAATATTGATTTTATAAAAGACCATAATGAATTACACGAGATAAAAAAGAGCAGGTCGATTGAGAAAGCCGGAATATGGCAGGTTAAATATTACTTATATTATTTGGAGAAAAGAGGGGTAAGTAATCTGAAAGCAAAAATTGATTATCCTTTGATAAAGAAAACTCTAGTTGTGGAGCTTAGCGATAGCGACAAAACTGAGTTGGACAGTATATTAAAAGATATTGACATAATAGCCAGAGGAGAATTTCCTCCTGCATTTGAGGAGAAAAAAATCTGTAATAAATGTGCATATCATGATCTCTGTTTTATTTAAAGGGGGATTTTATGGGACAAAGTTTTTATGTATATAACGATGGGAATCTTAAACGTAAAGACAATACATTAAGATTTACATCGTATGAGGGAGAAAAGCGGGATATTCCGATTGAGCGTATAGATGATATATACATAATGTCAGAAATGTCATTTAACACAACTTTCCTGACATACATATCTCAATATGGAATACCAATCCATTTTTTTAATTATTATAATTTCTACACAGGCAGTTTTTATCCGAGGGAGCAGTTGCTTGCAGGAAATATGCTTGTGAAACAGGTAGAACATTATACTGATTATACAAAGCGTATGGTTATAGCCCAGAAATTTATTGAGGCAGCGGCTGATAATATATACAGAAATCTGAGATATTATAATGGCCGTGGAAAAGCTGTTTCTCAACAAATGAGGGAAATTGATAGTTTGAGAAGAGAAATTGACAGATCTAATACAATCGAAGAGCTAATGGGAATAGAGGGTAATATAAGAAAAAGTTACTACTCGGCTTGGAATATTATAGTAGATCAGGAGATTAACTTTGATAAAAGAGTCATGCATCCACCAGATAATATGATAAATTCGTTGATTTCGTTTGTAAACTCGCTTATATATTCAAAGGTATTGAGTGAGATATATAAAACCCAGTTAAATCCAACTATAAGTTATTTGCATGAACCGGGTGTAAGAAGATTCTCATTGTGCCTTGATATATCAGAGGTATTTAAGCCACTTATAGGTGATAGATTAATATTTTCATTATTGAACAGACGTCAGATCACAGAAGATAGTTTTACAAAGGAACTAAACTTTTTACATTTGAAAAAGGAGAGTTCAAGGCTCATTGCTCAAGAATTAGAAAAGAGTTTGAAGAAGACAATCATGCATAAAGAATTAGGCCGTCAGGTGTCGTATCAGTATTTGATGAGACTTGAGGCTTATAAATTGATCAAACATTTAATTGGAGAGAAACAGTATGAAGGATTTAAGAAATGGTGGTGAGAAATGTACGTTGTACTGGTATATGATATTAGCTTAGACGATAATGGCCGGAAACGGTGGTCACATGTATTCAAGATATGTAAGAAATATCTGACACATATTCAAAATTCAGTATTTGAAGGTGAAATTTCAAAGGTGCAACTTGTAAAGTTGCAGAGAGAACTGGATGAATATATTGATAAGCAACAGGATTCGGTGATCATATTTAAAAGTCGTCAGGAAAGATGGCTAGATAAAGAATTCTGGGGAGTGAAAGATGACGCAACTAGCTTCTTTATCTGATACCTGCTGTGTTGTCGACCTGAAATGTTGTAAAAATACAGGGACATCGACAATGTAGTAGTTATGCGGTGAATAAAGAAAGTTTCTGATGTATACATATTTTGTTACCATGAATGATGGTAGATCGACAAAAAAGCACAAAATAGGCTTGAGAAATGATAAGGTGTTGCGGTACGGGATTTAATAGATACATAGTGGAATGTAAATGATACGCAATTAGAGTACGATATACACATGACATACGATTTAATAGATACATAGTGGAATGTAAATTAGCCATCTAGAAAAGCGGTCGTTACCTTTACTATGATTTAATAGATACATAGTGGAATGTAAATCAGTATTTGTGCTTGGATGCTTTGCCGCAAGAAGTCGATTTAATAGATACATAGTGGAATGTAAATATACGAGAATAGAGGTCGTGATGATATCGTAGGGGCGATTTAATAGATACATAGTGGAATGTAAATACCGTAGACAAAACATATTCGTAGTTGGAATTGAAGATTTAATAGATACATAGTGGAATGTAAATAAAGCTGTAGTGAATATAATAGTCTTTATATTCAGGATTTAATAGATACATAGTGGAATGTAAATATCAGAGAGCCTATGTCATTAGCGTATGTCGATGGCGATTTAATAGATACATAGTGGAATGTAAATCGTATTGACTTTAGTTGTCCGAAATTTGTTTCGGAGATTTAATAGATACATAGTGGAATGTAAATTCTATTATAGCCTTGATAATGGATGGTATTGCCTGATTTAATAGATACATAGTGGAATGTAAATACGTAAACCCGGGCGCAAAAGTACCGAACGAGATGGAGATTTAATAGATACATAGTGGAATGTAAATGTGTTTAAGACAATTCGGACGCAGCGCATCAACTACCAGATTTAATAGATACATAGTGGAATGTAAATTAGTTTTGCTTTCATGTTATTTAGTCCTTTCTCAGGATTTAATAGATACATAGTGGAATGTAAATTAGGTCGGGTTAAATACAACTTCACAAGCTTTCCGATTTAATAGATACATAGTGGAATGTAAATTTACTTATACCTCCGTGTCGTCTGTGTTAGTGTTGGATTTAATAGATACATAGTGGAATGTAAATCCACTTGCCTCTGGTGTGGTCGGTGCCTGCTCTAGATTTAATAGATACATAGTGGAATGTAAATACAGTTGCATAATGTTTTATAGACATTATTTATCCCGATTTAATAGATACATAGTGGAATGTAAATACATTACATCACCACACTCGAAAACCAGCTATGTTGATTTAATAGATACATAGTGGAATGTAAATACGTTCAGCCCGGACGGAGAACGACACATGGTACTTCTCGATTTAATAGATACATAGTGGAATGTAAATTACGTTATTCCAGACCCAAAACATCCCGAATGGAGATTTAATAGATACATAGTGGAATGTAAATGTCTTTGTTCAACTCGATATCTCCGCCAATCCCGGGATTTAATAGATACATAGTGGAATGTAAATACTGTAGCCAAGTGAGCGATCTATGTCGGCGTGGGATTTAATAGATACATAGTGGAATGTAAATAATTATGGAAAACATTTATCTGATGAAACTCGTCAGATTTAATAGATACATAGTGGAATGTAAATACATGGATATGATACTCGCAAATAAGGCACTATCCGATTTAATAGATACATAGTGGAATGTAAATTTATTCCTTTAACTTGATTTAGATTATTCATCATTGAGATTTAATAGATACATAGTGGAATGTAAATTCTTCCCTTACCCAATATTCATCTGTATTTCCCATGATTTAATAGATACATAGTGGAATGTAAATTACTTGCCGCTAATAACCTCATGTGCTACGGCGTTTAGATTTAATAGATACATAGTGGAATGTAAATACTAGCGAAAGTTGAGCATAAGCTCCAAGAGGCAAAGATTTAATAGATACATAGTGGAATGTAAATCAGGGCCCTCAGGGCAATGCAGGAGCGGATGCACTGGATTTAATAGATACATAGTGGAATGTAAATCGTCTCATAGTTTTTATTACTATCACATGTAGTAGATTTAATAGATACATATTTATAAGCAATTTGATCCACGATAGCAGCTAACTGAGAGCCGTTGATGGCATCTGTAGAAGTAGCACTTACTTCACCAGGAGCGACGTTTTTTAACTGACGTTCATAGCCTTCAGCACCGAAGGATACAACATCACCTTCTAACGTTTTGTCACCACCAGCCCATGTTGCTGTAATACCATTTGACAATGTATAGCTAGATTGTTTAGTACCTGCCTTATCTGTAGTAGAACCGCCACCTAAAGCGACAGAGTTATCACGATTTGCTTTAGCGCCTGTACCAATAGCGATGGCATTTGTTACAGAGTCATTATCAGCACCACTTGTATTAACACCTGTCAAAGCACCAGCGATACGGTTTTTAGAGTCAGCGCCAGTACCAATAGCAATACCAGCATTACCAGATTGCCC
>ERZ773106.923-NODE-923-length-25274-cov-9.100202_pt1 | contig 25274 bp, 16 predicted proteins | sample MGYA00580572_ERZ773106 | MGnify/ENA primary metagenome ERZ773106 (study PRJEB29015, sample SAMEA2737868) | human gut metagenome | biome: human gut; feature: human-associated habitat; material: faeces | place: China | collected 2012 ... | reverse complement strand
TGCCCTCGGCTCTGAGCGCTTCGGTGTACTCCTCATAAAGCGCGCGCCCGAGTTCAGGATCCGCGGCCGGCGTGAAGCTCGGCCGTGTTCCGGACCGGGTATCGGCTGCGAGCGTGAACTGTGAAACGACAAGCGCCTCACCCTTCACGTCAGCCAGACTCCGGTTCATCTTCCCCGCCTCATCCTCAAAGATCCGCAGCCGGGCGGTCTTCGACGCGAGACGCTTCGCGAGATCCAGGGTGTCCCCCTTCTCCGCGCAGAAAAGCACGAGATACCCCCGGCCGCACCAGCCGACGGTTTCACCCGCCACCCGGACTTCGGCCTGGGACACTCTCTGAAGAAGCGCGATCATCGGGCAGCCGTTACTTGACGGAAACCTTGGCCCACTTGCGCTTGCCGACCTGAACAATGAAGTTCATGCCGGAGGTGATCTTCATCGTGCGATCGGTCACCTTGTCGCCGCCGATCTTCACGCCGCCCTGATCAATGTTGCGGTTGCCTTCGGAGGCGGAGGCGACAAGACCGGCTTCCTTCAGAAGCTTGCCGAGCGGAATCGAGCCGCCCTCAGCCACCACGGTGACTTCCGGAATGTCTTCCGGCATTTCACCGGACTTGAAGCGGCGGTTGAACTCTTCCTCAGCCGCGACGGCCTCAGCCTCGTTATGGAAGCGGGCCACGATTTCGTGCGCGAGAGCCGCTTTCGCGTCACGCGGATTGCGGCCCTGGTTCTGGCACTCATCCTTGATGCGGGCAATTTCCTCGTTGCTCTTCAGCGAGAGAAGGTCGTACCAGTTCCACATCAGATCGTCGGAAATCGACATGACCTTGCCGAACATGCTGTCAGCGGACTCGGTGATGCCGATGTAGTTGTGCTTCGACTTGCTCATCTTGTTCACGCCGTCGAGGCCGACCAGCAGCGGCATCGTCAGAATGCACTGCGGTTCCTGACCGTACTGGCGCTGGAGTTCGCGGCCGACGATGAGGTTAAAGCGCTGGTCAGAGCCGCCGAGCTCGAGATCGGAGTGGAGCGCGACCGAGTCATAGCCCTGCATCAGCGGGTAGAGGAGCTCATGCATCGCGATCGGCAGGTTTTCACGGAAACGCTTCGCGAAGTCATCGCGCTCAAGGAGGCGGGCAAGCGTATAGCGGGAAGCAAGCTGAATAAGTCCCACAGAACCGAGCGCGTTTGACCACTCGGAGTTGTAGCGGACTTCGGTCTTATTCGGGTCGAGAACGCGGCCGGCCTGATCGAGGTAGGTTTCGGCGTTCACTTTGATCTGCTCAAAGGAGAGCGGTGGACGGGTCACATTGCGGCCCGACGGATCACCGATCGACGCGGTGAAGTCACCCACGAGGAAGATCACGGTGTGGCCGAGATCCTGAAGCTGGCGAAGCTTATTCAGCACCACCGTGTGGCCCAGATGGATATCAGGGGCGGTCGGATCGAGACCGAGCTTGCAGCGCAGCGGCGTGCCGGTTTCTCTTGCCCGTGCCAGTTTCTGCAGAAGCTCATCCTCAATCAAAAGCGTATCGGCGCCGCGCTTGATGAGTGCGAGCGCATCCCGGTCTTCCTGAGTTACGGTGTATTTCTTCACCTGATCTGTAGCTTTCTGTTCTTCTGCCATCGGTGTATCTAAAGTCCTGTTAACGACCTTTGCCAGGTCTGAATCAAGAGAATAAAAGCCTGTCGGGGCTTATGGTATGTCCAGCCGGCAGGCCTGCTCGGGGCGGGCGCGCGTCACTCGGCGCCGGATCCGCCCTCGGGCGGTGCCTTGTCTTATAGCAGAAAAAGACCGCTCCGGGGCGCTGAGACTCCGGAGCGCTTTTCCTCTCACCCTCCTGCCGCTTCCGGCGGAGAGACCTGAGGCGCGCCCGAAACAGGCTAGATTATCCTCCAAAAAATGTAAAAAAGATTTACATCTGACATTTTTCTGGTTTCGCTGTCCGGGTTGAGGCATTCCGACTGTTATACTCGGTAGGTTTTCCAATTCATCTAATTATTTCCGTCACTTCATGCTGCCCCACTCGATCATCGCCGAGAAGTTTTCCCGCCTCAGGGAAGGTGCAGCTGTGCTTTGCCGGAGGATCCGGGTCACGTGCCGCCGCAGGCACTTCACCCGAGGGCAGATCGCCGTTGCAGCCATTGTCGCTGCCCTCCCGCTTTCCGCTGCTCTTGCTACCCTGACGGTCAGCACGAGTCCCGAGACGGAACAGGCGCCGTCGGCCGCGCCTGCCGCAGCAGTTACTCCTGCCGCTCCCCGGGATGCGTCGCTCATTATTAATAATGCTGAGACGGCTTCTTCACTCATGGCCCGCCTTGGCATCAATGACCCTGAACTCGAAAAGTTCATCTATTCCAACCCTGACGCCGCGGTCTTCGCTTATCCGAGACGCGGACAGTTTGCTCTCGCCCGTGTGGCCGGGAACGGTCAGGTGATCTCCCTCTCGATGTATGTCGAGGGAGCCCGGAATAAAAACATCAAGACCACTATTACCCGTGATGCAAAGGGTCTCTCCGTTGCATCCGCTCCTTTCAAGTTCGACAGCCATAACTCGATGGCCGCGATCCGCGTGGGCCGCTCTTTCGCGGCTGAAGCGCGTGAGGCGGGGGTCCCCGCTGACATCATCGCGGACGCGAACCGTGTGGAGTACCGCAACAGCCCGCTGCTTCGCAAGGCGGGCCGCGGTGACACCGTGAGCCTGATCTACGAGAACCGCTTCATTGACGGTCACCTCGTCAGCACGGGCCGCCTCCTCGGTATCGAGCTCCAGCACGGCAAGGAAGTCACCCCGCTCTACTGGTTTGAAGACGGCACAAAGGGCGGCGGTTACTACTACGCAAACGGCGAAACGACGGAGCAGACATTCCGCCGCTACCCGCTGAACTCCTTCCGCCTCTCATCCCCGTTCACGACGAGCCGCCGCAATCCGGTGACCGGACGGGTCCGGGCTCACGAAGGCGTTGACCTTGCAGCTCCCCGGGGCACCCCGGTGTACTCGGTCTCTGACGGCATCGTTGAGGCCGCGGACAGCTCGCTCTCCGGCTACGGCAACCGAATTGACATCAATCACGGCAACGGCTACTCCACACGCTACGGCCATCTGAAGGGCTACGCGAAGGGGATCCGTCCGGGCGTCTTCGTGAAGAAGGGACAGCTGATCGGTTACTGCGGCTCCACCGGTATTTCCACCGGCCCGCACGTTCACTTTGAATTCCATGTGAACGGCACCCCGGTGAATCCGGTCAAGGTCGCGATCCAGACGAACGACAGGATTCCGTCCCGGTACTACGCCGCGGCCCGTCCGCGGGTTACCGCGCTCGCGCGTCAGATGAAGCAGCTTGACGCGGTGCAGACCGCTTCAAACGGCAAGACGGTTCCCGTGATGAGCGCGGACCAGGTGAAGGCGGCACTTGCCGCAGCCGACACCCCGGCCGTGAAGAAGAAACAGCAGGGCTGATCGGCGAAAACCGGCCGGCCCCGCATTCAGGCCCTGCCCAGACGCTAAGATATGGCTGAAGGCAGGGCTTTTTACTGCCTGACAAAAACCTTTTCTCTCGGACATTCCCCCTTCGCCATGACGACATCCGAATCCTTTATCTGCATCGGCATCATGTCCGGTACGAGTCTCGACGGCGCTGACGCTGTCGCCGCAGACTTTTCCTCTCCTGTGCCGGTGATCCGCGGGCGCGCTCACGAGCCTTTCTCCCCGGAACTCCGTGCTGAGCTGCTCAGCCTCTGCGCCCCGGGTGAGAACGAGATCGAGCGATCCGGAGCCGCCTCGGTGAAACTCGCCCAATGCTACGCGAAGGCGGTTGAGTCGCTTCTCGCCTCAAGCCGTATCCCGCGCGAGGAAATCCGCGCGGTGGGGGCTCACGGGCAGACGATCCGTCACTGCCCCGATCAGCATTTCTCCATCCAGCTCAATTACCCCGCGCTCCTCGCGGAACTCACGGGGATTGATGTCGTCGCTGATTTCCGGAGCGCGGACCTCGCAGCCGGAGGCCAGGGCGCGCCGCTCGTTCCGGCGTTTCACGCCAGAGCCTTCCGCTCGGACACCTTCCGGGTGATCGCCAATATCGGCGGCATCGCGAACCTCACCATCCTTCCCCCGGTCTCATCCGGCGCTCCTGTGGCGGGTTTTGACTGCGGCCCCGGGAACATGCTGATGGATGCCTGGTGCTTCCAGCGGACCGGGCGGTTCTATGACGAGGACGGTGCCTGGGCGAGAAGCGGGCTTCCGCAGCCGGACCTTCTCGCGTCGCTCCTCTCTGACCCCTACTTCAGTCTCCCTCCCCCGAAGAGCACGGGGCGCGAGCGCTTCAGTCTGAGCTGGCTGAAGTCCCATATCGCGGAATGCGGAAACCGACTCATGAGAACGCGTGACGTGCAGGCAACGCTTCTCAGGCTAACGTCACAAAGCCTCGCCGAAGCCGTGATCCGCTACGCGCCGGCCGCGGAAGAGGTGTACCTCTGCGGCGGAGGCGCGCTGAACCCTGCGCTGCGGGAAGACATCGCGCGGCTCCTCCCCACGCAGCACGTCGGGACAACGTCCGAACTGGGTATTCCGCCCATGGATGTCGAGGGACTCGCTTTTGCCTGGCTCACCTACGCGAGACTCGCCGGAATCCCGGGAAACTGCCCGGACGTGACGGGTGCTGCAGGAAGCCGGGTGCTTGGGTCGATTTACCCGGCACCCCGAAAATAAAAAAAGAACCTGAAGCATCACTCTGCCTCAGGTTCTCTTCACCGGAAACGCGCCGGCCGGTGTATCCCGCCGGCGTTTTTTCCGCGCGGTATCAGACGTTGAACGAAGAACCGCAGCCGCAGGTCGTCGTGGCGTTCGGGTTCTTGATCACGAACTGCTTGCCGTCAAGATCATCCTTGAAGTCAACGGAAGCGCCGACCAGGTACTGGTAGCTCATCGAGTCGACGAGGAACGTCACGTCACCCTTCACGATACGGGTATCGTCATCCTCAGCCTTCTCCACGAACTCGAAGCCGTACTGGAAGCCCGAGCAGCCGCCACCCTGAACGAAGATACGAAGCATCAGATTCACATCGGGATTCTTCTTCTTTTCTTCATCGAGGAGCCCCTTCACAGCATCCACAGCGGCATCGCTGAACTGGATCGGGTCGGGCATCGCGGCGAAATCCGGAACTTCGCCCTCAGTATTCTGCGCAACAGCTTTTTCCTCAGCCATATCTCTCTTAATTCCTGTATTCGTCGTACTGCTGTTTCCGGTCTGCTGGCCAGGCCAATATTCTGCGTCCGACGGAAACCTGCCCTCGGGGGATCTCGAGGGAATCTCTTATAAAACTGCGTGCTAATAATATCAGTTCCCTGAAAAGACCATGAGGCTTTGTCGGGTATTCTGCCCGCGGCACGCCGCGGGTAAAAAAAACGCACCCGAAGGTGCGTTTTTTCTCTGCCGGGGATCCGGAGAGAAGCCGCACGGAGCGGCTCCGGTACCGGATTCCGGAGAAGCGTATTAGCGCTTGGAGAACTGCTTCGCGCGGCGGGCCTTGCGCAGACCAACCTTCTTACGTTCGACTTCACGAGCATCGCGCGTGATCAGGCCGGCGTGAGAAAGCGTGGGCTTGAGGGCGGCGTCGTAGTCAACGAGGGCGCGGGCAATACCGTGGCGGATGGCGCCGGACTGACCGGTTTCACCGCCGCCGCTGACGTTAGCCATCACGTCGAAAGCTTCAGCGTTCTCAGTGAGAACGAGCGGCTGACGAACGATCATGATGCTCGTTTCGCGGTGGAAGTAGTTGGCGATATCACGACCGTTGATGACGATCTTGCCGGAACCCTTCTTCAGGAAGACACGGGCGACGGAGCTCTTGCGACGGCCAGTGCCGTAGTTGTAATTACCGATCATCATTCAACCTCAGATATCCAGAACCTTGGGCTGCTGCGCGGTATGCGGATGCTCAGCACCAGCGTAGACGTGCAGCTTCTTGATCATGGCATAGCCAAGCGGGCCGTGGGGCAGCATGCCCTTGACAGCCTTTTCAAGAACGCGACCCGGATGCTTTTCCTGCATCTGACGATAAGAAGTCTCGTAGATGCCGCCCGGGATCATGGAGTGACGATAGTACTTCTTCTTCTCTTCCTTGCCACCAGTAACGACGATCTTGTCAGCGTTAATGACGACAATGTTGTCACCCGTATCAACGTGGGGCGTGTATTCGGGCTTGTGCTTGCCACGCAAGCGCAGCGCGATTTCGCTAGCAAGGCGGCCGAGCACCTTACCGGATGCATCAACCACGTACCATTCGCGCTTAACCTCAGCCGGCTTTGCCGAGAAGGTCTTCATTTGCGATTCACCTATATTCAGGAACTTGGTGCGGCATGGCGTCCGCGCCAAAAAGATTAAAAACAGTCTTGAGGAACAGTTTCCTCAGAGCGTCTAGCTTCCCCGCTCCGCTGCGGCATCCGGTGTTGCAACACTGGAAATTGAGCTGTCCGCGGGGATAATTAACTGCCTACCCGACCGGGCAAGTGGAATTGGGGCAAGCACACAGCCAGTGGACAGTCAAGGCGCGAATTTTACAATAAAACTGCGCCCTTTGTCTAGCCGGCTTTTTTATACGCCGCTCCAGGATTCCGCTCTCCGGCCGTGAGGCCGTTTTCCTTACTCAGCCTTATCGGCCTTAGCGGCGGGAGCGTCGGCTTCCGCTTCAGAAGCCTCGACTTCTTCAGTCTCGTCTTCTTCGTAATCGTCTTCAGCCGTGTCTTCCACGTCTTCAGCGGTTTCAGCGTCGGCAGCGAGCTTTTCCTCGGCGGCCTCAGCGGCGCGTTCCTTCACCTTGCGGGTGAGTTCAATCACGAGGCGCAGGGCGTCGTTCACGTCCTTCGCGGTCGGGAAGAAAGCGGCGACTTCGCTGTCGATCTTCACGATCTGACGCTTGCTGTAGTCTTCGCGATCCTGGAAGCGGCCTTCACCGAAAGCACGGGCACGGGGGCCAGTCTTCGAGCTGTAACGGTCGTCGCGGTTGAAACGCGGACGGTCGCCGCCGAAACGCGGACGGTCATCGCGGTTGAAGCGCGGACGGTCACCGCCAAAGCGGCGGTCGCCGCCTTCAAAGCGGTTTTCACGGTTGAAACGGGGACGGTCTTCACCAAAACGGTCTTCGCGGTTGAAACGCGGGCGGTCATTGCCAAAGCGGTCTTCGCGATTGAAGCGCGGGCGGTCTTCACCGAAGCGGCGGTCGGAACGGTCAGAATTCCATTCGCGGCGTCCGCCAAAGCCTTCACGGTGAGAGTCACGATTTTCCCAGGGCTTACGATCCATCATTTCTATATTCCTTATTAATCAGTATGTTAATTTTTCAGTATGCTCGTCGAGCGAAATTTGAAAATTAATTATTTTTAAACTGCAGTTAAATAAATGCGCTTTTTTCGGTTGCGCGGGCTACACTATCTATAGCGGAGACCGAATTCAAAGACCGATTCAGTTACTGAAAAGCTATTTGAAAAGGTTTGCGCCATAACACTTGCTTCTATAAAAAAGGAGGTCTCACATGCTTCAGACGCCTCAGGTTGTTTTCCACGGCATTTCTCGTTCTCCAGCAGTCGAGGCTGCTATCAACGAAAAAGTTGAAGCTTTAACTAAATTCGACAGCCGCCTTGGTGCTGTCAGGGCAACGATTTCACTGGACGGACATCAGACGACCAATGAGTTCAATGTGCGCCTTGATTTCGTCACTTCCGGCAAAAACGTTGTTATTAACCGTAAGGGCACCGATGTTATTGCTGCCCTCAATGAGGCCTTCGATATAGCGGAACGTTCCATTAAGGAAGAAGCCGCGAAACTGCGTCAGCCGTAAATCACCTTAGCTGACTCAGTAGGTCAAGAGCCGTCCAATTCCGGGCGGCTCTTTTTTTACCCGGGCTCAAGTATACCTTCTCCGGATAAAACAAAGGGAGCCCATTCTTGAGCTCCCAGTGTAAATGGCGTCCCCAAGCAGATTCGAACTGCTGTACCGACCGTGAAAGGGTCGTGTCCTAGGCCTCTAGACGATGGGGACCTTTTAAATTTTGGTGGAGATAAACGGGATCGAACCGTTGACCTCTTGCATGCCATGCAAGCGCTCTCCCAGCTGAGCTATACCCCCACAGAGGATTGACATTATATGGGTGATTTTTGGAAATAGCAAGTTTTTTGAAAAATATTTTCGCCTAACCGCTTTTTCCCTTTTCCTCCCGTCTCTTAGAGAGGTTAATCTTTCGCTATGCTTTTCTCTTATCCGCGGGGCTTTCCCACTGATAAAAGATCTTCTGACACAGCGGCTGAAAAATATCAATGACACGCGTTCGTAAAAACCTGAAGGCAGACAGTCTGCCAGTCTCTTCCGCAGCAAAAATTTCCATCCGGGGCGCAAGACAGAACAATCTGAAGAATATCTCTGTTGATTTTGATCTCGGAAAACTCACCGTTGTCACCGGTGTTTCAGGTTCCGGCAAGAGTTCGCTGGTCTTCGATACGCTCTACGCCGAGGGCCAGCGCCGCTATGTCGAGACACTGAGCCCCTACGCGCGCCAGTTCCTCGACCGCATGGACCGGCCTCATGTCGATCGGATTGACGGCGTGCCGCCCGCGATCGCGATTGATCAGACGAACCCCGTACGGACATCCCGCTCCACGGTCGGCACGATGACGGAACTGAACGATCACATCAAGCTGCTCTTCGCGAAGTGCGCGTCGCTCTACTGTCCGAAGTGCGGGAAGAAGATTGAGGAGGAGACGCCGAACTCTCTCTGGAAAAAGATCCGGGAGGCGGCCGAAGCCGCGTCGGACCCCAGGCTCATTCTTACGTTTACGTCTGTTGTGCCGAGAAAATTCGGCCTGAAAAAGGCGATTGATTCACTCTCAGCCCAGGGCTTCACCCGAATTCATAAGCAGACCGCCACCGCCTCAGGCTGGACGCTCGAAGTCATGGTGGACCGGTTCCGCGCGAGCCGCGTTGAGGAAAGCCGCGCGATTGAGGCGCTCGAGCAGGCGCTTGAACGGGGCCACGGCTCAATCGCGGTGCACCCGCTGAATGATGAAGGCGAAGAGGCGGACACCTGGAAATACACCCGGGGGCTCGCCTGCGCTGACTGCGGCATCAGCTTTTCCCACCCTCACCCCTCCTCCTTCAGCTTCAATTCGCCGCTTGGCGCCTGCGACACCTGCCACGGTTTCGGCCGCGTGATCGGGGTGGATTTCGGGCTCGTCATTCCGAACCCGCGGCTCAGCATCGCGGAGCACTGCGTGAAGCCCTGGAGCACTCCGTCCTTTGCCGAGTGCCAGAAGGATCTTGAGCGCTACGCGAAGAAAGCCGGCATCGCGCTCGATGTCCCGTTTGAGGAGCTCCCGTCCGAAGACCGGTGGTGGATCCTCGAGGGGGATCCTGACTGGACGGGCGACTGGGATCATCAGTGGTACGGTGTCCGCCACTTTTTCGAGTGGCTGGAAACAAAGTCCTACAAGATGCATATCCGCGTGCTGCTCTCCCGCTACCGCAGCTACACGCTCTGCCCGGACTGCCACGGCGCCCGCCTGAAGCCTGAGTCGCTCTACTGGAGAGCGGGCCGGCTCTCAGACGCCGAGGCTGCGCTCCTCCCGCAGGGAGAAGAGCGGAAGCTCGAGCGGTTCCGTCCGAAAGGCATGACCGTTCCGGACGCGGTGCTGAATCAGCTCCCGGGGCTCACGGTCCACGACCTGATGATGCTGCCGCTGTCACGCCTCCGCCGTTTCTTTGACAGCCTTGCTGCCGATCCGGACCTCCCGCCTGAAGCCGCTCCGATTCTGAAAGAGATCCGCTCGCGCGTCATCTTCCTCTGCGCGGTCGGGGTCTCGTACCTGTCGCTCGACCGTCAGAGCCGTACGCTTTCAGGCGGCGAAATCCAGAGACTCAACCTCACGACGGCGCTTGGCACCTCACTCGTCAACACACTCTTTGTTCTTGATGAGCCGTCGATCGGTCTTCACCCGCGGGATATGGACCGGATCAACGCGATCATGCGCCGCCTCACGAAAGCGGGCAATACGCTCGTCGTGGTGGAGCACGATCCCCAGGTCATGCTGAAGGCGGACCGCATTATTGATATGGGACCAGGGGCCGGCGAAAAAGGCGGCAACATCATTTTCTCGGGTTCCCCGAAAGAGATCTTCAGCGCGAAGACGCTCACCGGCGACTACCTCTCGGGACGGCGCCGCATTGCTCTCAGAGGGCAGAAGCCGGTGTCAAAGAAAGCACCTTCCATCCGTCTCACCGGGGTCACCGCGAATAATCTCCGCGATATCGATGTCTCGTTCCCGCTTCACTGCCTCACCTGCCTCACCGGGGTGTCCGGCTCCGGGAAGTCAACGCTCGCGCAGGAAGTGCTTGTCCCAGCGCTCCAGAAGCGGCTCGGCGTTCCGACTGAGGCCCCGGGACCCTATAAGGACATCAAGGGATTTGATCTGATCGAGGGGGTGGACTTTGTTGACCAGTCCCCGATCGGAAAAACCTCCCGCTCGAACCCCGTGAGTTACGTCGGGGCCTTTGACCCGAGCCGGAAACTTTTCGCCGCCACTGACACCGCCAAAATGCAGGGCTGGGGTCCGGGAACCTTCAGTTTCAATTCGGGCGACGGCCGCTGCCCCACCTGTATGGGGTCCGGTTTTGAGCATGTTGAGATGCAGTTCCTCTCGGACGTCTATCTCCGCTGCCCGGACTGCAACGGACGCCGCTACCGCCCGGAAATCCTTCAGGCAAAACTTGAACGGAATGGCCGCAGCGCCTCGGTCGCTGATGTGCTCGAAATGACGGTGTCCGAGGCGTGCGACTTCTTCCGGGATGATCTCGAAGTGATTTCGCTCCTTCAGCCGCTGATCGACGTCGGTCTGGAGTATGTGCAGCTCGGGCAGCCCGTGCCGACACTCTCAGGCGGCGAAGCCCAGAGACTGAAGCTCGCCGGGTTCCTTGCCGCGGCGCTTGCCGAAAACGGGCGCCGGAAGCCGAAGGATGCGAAGGGCCGGCTCCTCGTCTTTGATGAGCCGACCACCGGACTCCACTTCTCGGACGTCGAGAAACTCCTTCTCGCTATGCGGAAGCTGATTGCCGCCGGGCATTCGGTCCTCGTGATTGAACATAACCTCGACGTCATCGCGAACGCCGACTGGATCATCGATCTCGGTCCGGAAGGCGGTGAGGCGGGCGGCTGCGTGGTCGCGGCCGGCACCCCGGATGACATCATGGCGGTCTCCCGCTCCTACACCGGGCAGGCGCTGATTTCCTACGAAAAGGCGGTTGAGAGCGGCACGCCTTATCAGGAGGACTTCACCTCCACCGAGATTGACGCCGAAGCCGCCCTCCCCGCCCAGGCTCATATCGCGAAGAAGGGCGAAATCTCGGTGCTCAATGCCCGGGAGCATAACCTCAAGGATCTCTCAGTCGACATTCCCCGGAATGAACTCACGGTGGTCACCGGACTCTCCGGCTCCGGGAAGTCGACACTCGCGTTCGACATCGTCTTTAACGAAGGCCAGAGACGCTATCTCGAGTCTCTTAACGCCTATGCCCGTTCGATCGTGCAACCCTCGGGCCGCGCGGATGTGGACGCGGTGCTCGGCATTCCGCCGACTGTCGCTATCGAGCAGCGCACGTCGCGCGGCGGCCGGAAGTCCACCGTGTCGACGATGACAGAGCTCTATCACTTCCTTCGCCTCATCTATGTGAAGCTCGGCGTTCAGACCTGTCCGAACTGCCACGTGGAGGTGCGGCCTCAGACGCCGGCCGCCATTGTGGAGGCGATCCGCAAGGCCGGAAACGGAAAGAAAGTGATGCTCCTCGCGCCGCTTGTCACGCACCGCAAGGGTATCTATACCGAACTCGCGCAGTGGGCCGTGAAGCACCACTACGACACGCTTCGGGTGGATGGGAAGATCGTCGACGCGCATCACTTCCCGAAGCTCGCCCGCTATAACGAACACAGCATCGAACTCCCTGTGGCGGAGCTTGATATCTCGGAGCGGACGCTTCCCGAACTGAAGGCTCACGTGGCAACCGCGATTACGCTCGGCAAGGGCCAGGTCGCATCCATGATTCTGGAGAACGGCGAACCCGTAAACGATACCTTCAAGATCTGGTCAACCCGGCGCGCCTGCCCGATCTGCGGCACGAGCTTCCCGGATCCGGACCCCAGACTCTTCTCCTATAACAGCAAGATGGGGTGGTGCCCGACGTGCTTCGGCACCGGGCTGCAGCTCTCCGGGTTTGATGCCGAGCAGACGGGGGAGGAATCCGCCTGGGCGAAGGCTGAGGGCGAAGAGGAGAAGGTCTGCCCCGACTGCCACGGTCTGCGGCTCAATCCGGTCGCGCTGGCCGTCCTGTTCTGCGGAAAGAACATCAGTGAGCTCTGCCAGATGAGCGTGAAGGAGGAACTCGCGTTCTTCCACGCGCTGAAGCTCGACCCCCGGGATGAGGCGATCGCGCATGACGCGATCCGGGAAATCATTTCCCGGCTTGAGTTCCTCGATCAGGTGGGGCTTGGCTATCTTACGCTCGACCGCGCGGCGCCGACCCTTTCAGGCGGCGAAACACAGCGTATCCGCCTCGCCTCGCAGCTCGGCTCCAACCTCCTCGGTGTCTGCTACGTGCTGGATGAGCCGACAATCGGTCTGCATCCGAAAGATAACGGCATTCTGCTGAACGCCATGGATCATCTGTCGAAGAAGGGCAACACGCTTCTTGTCGTGGAGCATGACGAAGACACGATCCGGCGCGCGGACCACGTGATTGATATCGGTCCCGGCGCAGGAAGCGAAGGCGGGCGCCTCGTCGCAGAGGGCTCGGTCGAAGACATCATGAAGTGCAAGGAATCCGTTACGGGCCGGTTCCTTGCCTCCCCTGAAATCCATAACGGCATTCCGCACCGCCCGGTGCGCCCGGGAAAGACACCCACGATTGCCGTGCTCGGCGCCTCGCTCCATAACCTCCGGATCCCGAAGGTGGAGTTCCCGCTGAACCGGCTGACAGTCGTCACCGGCGTATCCGGTTCGGGGAAATCCAGCCTCTGCCGCGACCTGCTCCTTCGGAATCTCCAGGACGCGCTGCGGGCAAAGGACTCCGCTCCGGTCTGGACCGGATGCCGTGAAATCACAGGCTGGGAAGCTGTCAGCCGGGTGCTGGAAGTTGATCAGACACCGATCGGAAAGACACCCCGCTCCTGCCCGGCGACGTATGTCGGCATCTGGGACGGGATCCGGAAGATCATGGCGGAGGCGAGTCTCGCGAAAGAGCGCGGCTACACCGCGAGCCGCTTCTCCTTCAATACCAAGGGCGGCCGCTGCGAAACCTGTCTCGGCCAGGGACTGCGGACGATTGAGATGAACTTCCTGCCGGAAGTAAAGGTGCTCTGCGAAAGCTGCGGCGGCAAACGCTTCAACCCGCAGACGCTTGAAGTGCTCTGGAAGGGAAAGAGCGCCGGCGACATCCTTCAGATGCAGGTCCGCGAGGCGGTTGAGTTCTTTGCGTCAACGCCTTCTATCCAGCGGCCGCTTAAGCTGCTTGAAGAGGTCGGTCTCGGCTACCTCACGCTCGGACAGCCCTCCCCCACGCTTTCCGGCGGCGAGGCGCAGCGTCTGAAGCTCGTCACGGAGCTCTCCAAAGTGAAGGATACGGAGTATGTGTCGGAGGATGAAAACACCACCGGTACGCTCTACGTTCTTGATGAACCGACGGTCGGTCTTCATATGGCGGACATCCAGAAGCTCATCAATGTGCTTCATAAGCTCACGGACTCCGGAAACACCGTGGTCGTGATCGAGCATAACCTCGACGTGATGTCAGAGGCGGACTGGATCATCGATATCGGTCCTGAAGGCGGGACAGCCGGAGGCAAGGTGGTCGCCGCGGGAGCCCCGCTTGATGTCGCGGAAAAGGGCACCGCGACCGGTGACGCCCTGAAGGAATTTTTCGGGACGCATAAAAAAGAAGCGGCTGCGTAAAGCAGCCGCCTCCTGATCCGCTTCCGCCTGTCTGTCAGGCGGAAGCCGGCTTCGCCGCGGAACCTCCCGCGGCTTTTTCCTTTTCTTTCTCGGCTTTCAGGCGATCCGCTTCTTTCTGATCCTCGAGGAACGTGAGAAGCCGGGCCATATCCTCGATCGAGATCTTCTGCGTCTGATTGCTGCGGAGACGCACGTCGAGCTGCGGGAACGGCACTTCGATCCCTTCCTCATCGAAACGCTTCAGCACATTGATCAGCACCTGCGTGCGGAGGCCCACTGTGCCGTCACCGACATTCGGCACCCAGACACCGGCTTCGAGGTCAATCGCACTGTCGTCCAGCTTCGTGATACCAGTCCAGCCCTTGCGGTTCTTGATCACGCGATCCGGCTTATTCGCTTCCTCATTCAGGATCTGAAGCGCCTTGTTGAGATCCGTGCCGTAGGCCACCGACACCCGGATCATGGCGATACAGACGTTATCCGTGTGGTAGTAGTTCTTCACTGAGCTCGTCACAAACGTTTCATTCGGGACAATGTCCTCAATGCCGTTCCAGTCACTCACCACGGTGTAGCGGGTATTGATTTCGGTGACGATACCCTGGAAACCGCCGATTTCAACGAAGTCACCGATCTTGATCGAGTGATCAAGAAGAATGATGAAGCCTGAAATATAGTTGCTCGCGATTTTCTGCAGACCAAAGCCGATACCAACACCGAGCGCGCCGCCGAAGACCGAGAGCACGGTGAGATCGATGCCGACTGAACTCATTGCGATCAGGATCGCACAGACCATCAGAATCCAGCGGGCGATTCGCGAGAACACCACCTGCAGATTCGGAGCGAGCCCCTTCGTTCGTTTCAGCACGCCTTCAAGGACGTTCGCGATCCAGTTCGCGACGCCCAGCGTGAGAAGCGCGGAGACGAGACCCGAGAAGAGCGTCCAAAGCGTGAGATTCTGAGTCCCGACTGGAATCGACTGATCGCGCATGAATTTCACGATAGTCGGCAGAATGCCCGCGAATTCGAGGACTACCAGAATCCAGAACACCCAGGACACGACGGTGGCAAGACCATGCGTCACCACCTTGTCGCCCAGCATGCCCCGCAGGATGTAGAGCATGATCCGCAGGAACGCGAAGGCGTAAAGCACCATGTAGCCGAGTTCGGCGAACACGAGCACTTTGTGATCAGGAAGGATATCCGCCTCGCGGAGCGTCCAGTCAAGCATCCAGAGGATCGAGGCACCGATGAGTGAGAATGACAGATGAGACGCGATATCGATCGAGTAGCTCTTCACGCGGTCCCGCAGCCGACCGGACCCCGGTGGCGGCAGCAGCTTCTGCAGCTTCGCTTTGAAGCGTCGGGAAATAAAGAGCGACAGCAGTACCGCTACGGCAAACGCCGCAATCTGCCAGATGTAGTCCGCAGTCCATCCTCCCTGCAGCACCTGCACAATCTGGTGAAATATCGCCTCTGTTTCACCGATCTTCGAGATCGAGGAAGCTACCGTCATTCAGTCAATCCTTGTTGTTTTGGGGTTAAAAAATCAATTGCCGGGACATCACCGCCGTTCGACCTTGGCGATCGCCACGGCTGCGAGTATGAGTGTTACCAATATTGGTGTTATGGCCGCCATAATCGGCGGGAACGTACTCAGGATACCAATATAAGAGAACAGATTGTTCAGCGCGTAGAACGCGATGCCGATCATGACGCCCACAAAAATCTTGAGCGACACGCCGCCCGAGCGGGTGCTCAGGTACGCGAACGGCATTGAGAGCGCGAGCATCACGAGAATCGAGAGCGGATAGAAGACTTTCTTCCAGAAAGCGACTTCATAGCGGCTCGTGTCTTCGTGATTCTGTTTCAGGTGATGCAGATAGGACCCGAGATCCAGAATCGGCATGTGATCCGGATCCGCCACAATCACGGAAAGAATCCTCGGCGCGAGCGTCGTGCTGAGCACCATGCTCGGTTCCGTATGCCGGACGACCGGCTTCGGTATCGCTTTGGGGTCGCCACCGAGAAGCGACGGGAAGTCAGTTACCACCGCGTCCTTCAGCACCCAGCCCTTTCCTTCCTGATAGGAGCCCGAGGGCGCCTCAATCATCCGGTGAAGCTCGTTTCCGGTCGTGAATTCGTACACCCGCCAGCCGTTTGCTTCCTGCGCGGCGCCTGACTTAAGGCTCTGCACATTCACGTAACGGGACAGCACGAGTTTCTTCGAATTGTCATACACCTGATCGCGGGCCCAGACGCCGGAGTCGTAACCCGACGCGGTGAGCGGCCGGCTGTAAATCTTCAGCTGAACTTCCTGACGGAGAGCGTCGCTCTCCGGCGCCACGAATTCGCCAAGCAGATAAGTGAAGCCAACCAGAATCAGACCAGGCACCATGAGCGAACGCGTAAGCGAAAGCGGGCTCATGCCGGCCACACGGAGAATCGTGAATTCGGAATTCGCGGCCCAGCGGCTCATCGTGTAAACGGCGCCAAGCAGCACACCGATCGGCATCACTTCATAGAGATGCGACGGAATGGAGAATCCGGTAATCGCCAGAGCCTGCAGCATGCCGTAGCTCGAACCGATCTTATCCACCTGGTTCACAAGGTCGAAGAAGAGGAAAAGACCGATCAGCGCCATCAGCACGAGACTCGTCGACAGGATGATCTGAGAGGTCAGATGTCGTGTAATAACCCGCATAATTTTTTCCTCACTCCATCCGATCGCGCCAGTAGCCGATTGTCAGTTCCCGCGGCAGCCAGCGCTGAAGCCAGATTCTCCGGATGAACAGGAAGGCGGTCAGAAGCAGCACGGATCCGTGAAGCGCGATCAGGCCCGACCACCAATGCCACCGTCCTTCCGTAATCCAGCTTTCCATAATGTTGATGAAGTTCAGATAGAGAATAAAGACGAGAACCGCCACCACCACATTGAGAGACTTGCCGGCTCTCGGATTCGTGAATGACAGAGGAATGGCAAAAAGCACCAGGTTAAGCGCCATCAGCGGCCACGAGAGCCGCCAGAAGAACTGACCGAGATTCTTCGGACTCGGGTCATTCAGGAGATAGCTGGTCGGAAGCGAATGCGCCTTGTCAGGCGACAGAATCTGGTCCGGCTTGATATCCAGACGGATCCCATAGGTTCCGAAACCCGTCACCCGATAGGACTTGGCGTCAGGAGCGATTTCGTACCGCTTTCCATCCGTCAGCTCCACGTAGCGGTCACCTTCCTTATTGATACGGAGACGGCCTTCGGTCGACGACACAACGGTTGCTTTCCCGTTCCGATTCAATTCAGAAACGAAGATGCCTTTGACGTTCTGCGTATCCTCGCTCACCTGCTGAATAAAGAACACGCGGCGGCCGGAACTCGACTCGATGAACTGTCCGGAGGCAATACGGCTCGTGTCGTCACGCTGCGAAAACTGCGCTTTGCTCACATCCATCTGACCGCGGGCCCAGGGCGTGATCGCAAGCGCCACCACCGCGGTGAGAAGCACCACAGGAAGCGAAAAGCGAAGCACCGGACGGATCCAGGAGAGGAGCGACAGACCGCCTGACGAGAACCAGACAATCATTTCGTTCTGCTGCCAGCTGCGGATCAGCGCCATCAGAATCGCGAGGAAAAGCGACAGAGCGAGCAGAGGCGCCAAAGTTGTGAGTGACGTGTAAAGCACCATCTGGAGGATGGCCCCGGCGTCAGACTTACCGACCGCCACCTGGCTCATCACCCGCACGATGCCCACCGTAAGAACGATAGAAAACAGCACGGTAAAAACACCGCCTGCTGTATTCATGAATTCTGAGATGAGCGAGCGCCTGAAAATCATAAAAATGGATCCCAAAGCTCCCCGGCAGATGGGGAGAAAAGCGGCCACGAAAAGACAAACTTACATTTTACGGCATGAAGGAAGAATCTTTGCGGAAAGGCCTTTTTGGTTCAAAAATTCTTGCAACAGATTCTTACTAAGTTCTACTAAAATAGGGAAATTCACCAAGTGGATCTTACCCCTCAAATCCAGAAGTCTATAAAAGCAATAAGAGCAGCCTTCCACGGTGGATGCCTCTCCTGTTTATCTACTTTCGGAAAATGAAAAAATCTGACTTCGGTGTTATCGCCGTCCTCTATCTAGTAGGAATCGCGTTCCTGGTCATGACGCTTAAGCTTCCCACAGGAGCCATGCGTTATCCCCTTTTCCTCACGGTCGTCTTTCTGGCGCTGGTCTCGATTTATCTGATTCAGCAGGTCCTGCACTACATCAAGACCCGCGAGATCGTTGATGACCTGAAGCAGAAATTCCAGGACTTCCAGGCTGTCCAGTTTTTCGGAGTCTGCGCGTTCTGCGTGATTTATCTCATTCTGATTCAGAAGCTCGGCTACTACCTCTCCAGTGTGCTCTTTATGCTGGGCTGTATGCTGTTCCTCCGCGTGAAGCCGCTCTTCGTGGTCCTCTCCACCGCGATCCTGATGGGCATCATTTATGGTGTCTTTACCGTCTTCCTCAAAGTCCCGCTTCCTGTGGGACTTATTTTTGGCTAGGCCCCGCGGAGATTAACCAATGCAAGAAACTCTGAGTCTCATGGGGCTTGGCTTCGTCAATGCCGTTACCCCGATCAATCTTCTCATCATGTTCCTGTCGACCGCCATGGGTATCACCATCGGCTGTCTGCCGGGACTTTCCGCCGCCATGGGTGTTGCGCTGCTCCTGCCGATCACGTTCGGCATGGATCCGGCTTCCGGCCTCATCACGCTCGGCGGTATTTACTGCGGCGCTATTTTCGGCGGTTCAATCAGCGCCATTCTGATTCATACGCCTGGCACGCCGGCTTCTGCCGCAACCGCTATTGAAGGCTACGAACTCACGAAGAAGGGACAGGCCGCGAAGGCTCTGACCGTCGCCTGTGTGGCTTCCTTTATCGGCGGTCTTCTTTCCTGCATCTCGCTCTACTTCTTCTCTCCGCTTCTCGCGCAGCTCGCGCTGCAGTTCAAGAGCCCTGAATACTTCTGGCTCTCGCTCTTCGGCCTCACGATCATTGCCGGTGTCTCGAATAAGTCACTCCTGAAGGGCCTGATTTCAGGCGTCCTCGGCCTGCTGATCTCCACGATCGGCATGGATCCGATGGAAGGTGTCGAGCGCTTCATGTTCAATCAGAGCGAACTCTATAACGGCATCAACGTGACCTGCGCCCTGATCGGCCTCTTCTCGATGTCACAGGTGCTGGTGCTCGCCGAAGGAAAGATCAAGGAGCGCGGACGTCTCCCCCAGAAGATCGGACGCTTCGGTCTCTCCAAAGCTGAAATGAAGCAGATCGCGCCGACCACGATCCGCTCCTGGATCATCGGCAACATCATCGGTATCCTGCCAGGCGCGGGCGCAACGATTGCGAGCTTCATTGGTTATAACGAAGCGCGTCAGTTCTCGAAGCATAAGGAGGAGTTCGGTCACGGCTCCATTGAAGGCGTCGCGGGTTCCGAAGCCGCCAACAACGCTGTGACGGGCGGCTCTCTCATTCCGACTCTTACCCTCGGCATCCCGGGTGAATCCGTTACCGCGGTGCTGATGGGCGGCCTCATCATTCATGGCCTGCAGCCGGGGCCCGAGCTCTTCACCACGTACGCCGACATGACCTATACGTTCTTCGCGGGCTTCGTGCTCGTGCAGTTCTTCATGCTCGTGATCGGACTCTTTGGCAGCAAGATGTTCGCCCAGATCTCGCGTCTCTCTGACGCCATTCTGATTCCGTCGATCTTCCTGCTCTGCGTGGTCGGCTCCTACGCCATCAATAACAGCACCTTTGACGTCGGCGTCATGGTGGTCTTCGGTGTGATCGGGTACCTCGCTCACCACTTCGACCTCAATAACGCCGCCATTGTGCTCGGCCTGATTCTCGGTCCGATCGGGGAAAACGGCCTCCGCCGTTCCCTCATGATCAGCAACGGAGATCCTTCGATTCTGTTCTCGTCCGTCATCTGCTGGGTGCTGATCGCGCTCTGCGTGGTCGGTATTCTGTCGCCGCTCTTCTTCAGTAGAATGGAGAAGAAGATGAAGGATTCGAACTAGAACCTTATCGGAAGGGGATAGGCGTCGAGCCTGTCCCCTTTTTATTTTGCGGGCTTTGCGGCCCTTTTCTCACACAGGAAGAACTTATATGCAGAAAAGAACCTTTCTATCGATGCTTGTAGCGGGTGCTGTTTCGGTCCCTCTGTCGTCGCACGCTGCCTGGGCTCCGTCCGGCGAAGTTTCGGTTATCGTTGCTTATAAGGCTGGTTCCGGCACCGACGTGGGCGCCCGTCTGCTCGCCTCGGAAGCTGAGAAATTTGTGGGCCGTCCGCTCGTTGTGAACAACGTTCCGGGCGCTGACGGCAAGATCGGCTGGACGCAGCTTTCCCGCGCGAAGCCGGATGGCCGCACGATCGGCTTCATCAATCTGCCGACCTTCACGACTCTGGCCGTTCTTCCTCACTCCCCGCTTTCCACCTCCAAGATCGTTCCGATCTGCAACCACCTGAAGGAAACCGGTGTCGTTGTGGTCCGTGCTGACAGCAAGTGGAAGACCCTGAAGGATCTCGTCGCTGAAGCTAAGAAGAACCCGAACCTGCGCGCTTCCACGAATGGCGTCAAGGCTTCCAACCATATCGCCGCTCAGCTGCTTGCCCGCAGCGCCGGCTTTAACTACAAGGCCATTCCGTACGGCGGCACTGCTGACCAGCTGCTCGCTCTGCGTCAGGGCGAAGTGCAGTTCTCCTGCGCAAAGATCGGCGACGTGCTGAAGCTGTCCACCGGCCGCAGCCCGGTCTTCCGCATCCTCGGCGTCTTCGATACGAAGCGTGATCCTTCCCTCAAGAATGTTCCGACGCTGAAGGAACTCGGCTACTACGGCAAGTGGTACGGCTCCGCCCGCGCTCTCGTCGCCCCGGCCGGCACGCCTCCTGAAATCATCAACTTCTACGTAAACGCTTTCCGCCGCACGCTGACTGACAAGGCGAACATCGCCGCTCATGAACGCGCCGGCCTCTCCATCGACTTCCTCGATAACAAGCAGCTCGCAGCTATGATCAAGGAACAGGAAGAGTTCTCGCGTGAAGTGACGAAGATCTTCTGATCTGCTCCCCTGAATGCCGGCTGATGCCGGTACAGAAAGAGCGAAGCCCGAAAGGTTCTAATGCCTTCCGGGCTTTTTCTTTGCCTGTGCTAGGGAGGACTGAAATCGGGGCAGTGCCCGGTTTCATCTCTGTCAATAAGAGCCTTGGAGACCTGGGAGAGATCTTCTTCGCATTTAATCGGAGATAGACCGATAAAAACGATATGCTCCGCGATCCGGCCCCTGTCTCTTATCGCTATTGAAATCCGAAGACAGAGAAAGGAGGAGCGCGAGCTCCTCCTTTCTTTTTCCCTGGTTTTTCAAAAGCGCATAAAACAAAACCCTCGAAAGAAAACTTTCGAGGGTTTTGAAAGGGGAGCCTGACAGTGACCTACTTTCACCGGAAATACAACCGACTATCATTGGCGCGAGAGCGTTTCACCGTCCTGTTCGGAATGGGAAGGGGTGGGGCCACTCTGCTATGGCCGTCAGGCAAAGGCTTTGCTTTCGAAGTTTTTTAAGGACTTCTCAAGCGAATTCTTTGGGAAGGAATGAAATCACATGGCTTGCTTTTCCACATTCACATACTTCTTTCTTTTTGCAAGCTTCCTTTCAAAACCATTTGCTGTCATTTAACTAAGCAGCACGGTTATAGGATCAAGCCGCACGGGCAATTAGTACCAGTTAGCTTCACGCCTCACAGCGCTTCCACACCTGGCCTATCAACGTCCTGGTCTCGGACGACCCTTCAGGGAGGTCAAGCCTCCGGGAAGACTAATCTTCAGGCAAGTTTCCCGCTTAGATGCTTTCAGCGGTTATCTCTTCCGCACATAGCTACTCGGCAATGCGACTGGCGTCACAACCGATACACCAGAGGTGCGTCCACTCCGGTCCTCTCGTACTAGGAGCAGCCCCTGTCAATCTTCCAGCGCCCGCGGTAGATAGGGACCAAACTGTCTCACGACGTTTTAAACCCAGCTCACGTACCTCTTTAAATGGCGAACAGCCATACCCTTGGGACCGGCTACAGCCCCAGGATGAGATGAGCCGACATCGAGGTGCCAAACACCGCCGTCGATATGAACTCTTGGGCGGTATCAGCCTGTTATCCCCAGAGTACCTTTTATCCGTTGAGCGATGGCCCTTCCATACAGAAGCCACCGGATCACTATGACCTGCTTTCGCATCTGCTCGACTTGTCTGTCTCGCAGTCAGGCACGCTTTTCCCATTGCAGTATCCTCACGATTTCCGACCGTGATTAGCGTACCTTCGCACTCCTCCGTTACCCTTTAGGAGGAGACCGCCCCAGTCAAACTGCCCACCATGCACGGTCCCCAGCCAGGATTACTGGCCCAGGTTAGAACCTCAAACAAATCAGGGCGGTATTTCAACGACGGCTCCGAATGAACTGGCGTCCATTCTTCAAAGCCTCCCGCCTATCCTACACAGATCGGTTCAAAGTCCAATGCAAAGCTACAGTTAAGGTTCATGGGGTCTTTCCGTCTAGCCGCGGGGAGATTGCATCATCACAAACATTTCAATTTCACTGAGTCTCGGGAGGAGACAGTGTGGCCATTATTATGCCATTCGTGCAGGTCGGAACTTGCCCGACAAGGAATTTCGCTACCTTAGGACCGTTATAGTTACGGCCGCCGTTTACTGGGACTTCGATCAGGAGCTTGCACCCCATCAATTAATCTTCCAGCACCGGGCAGGCATCACGCCCTATACGTCGACTTTCATCTTTGCAGAGCGCTGTGTTTTTAGTAAACAGTTACAGCCACCGATTCTCTGAGACCTCTTCGCCCTTCGGGTTTCTCTCCCGTCAAGCTACAAAGGCACACCTTCTTCCGAAGTTACGGTGTCAATTTGCCGAGTTCCTTCTCCCGAGTTCTCTCAAGCGCCTGAGCATATTCAGCTCACCCACCTGTGTCGGTTTACGGTACGGTCGCCGTTGAACTGAAGCTTAGAGGTTTTTCCTGGAAGCGCTTCCAGTGGCTTCGTCTTCAAAAGAAGACCCGATCCTTCGTCCTGGGTATACGCCTGCGGATTTGCCTGCAGGCACCCATCGCTCGGAAGCCGGGACATCCAACACCCGGTCCACTCTGGCTGCTCCGTCACCCCATCGCATTCAACGCCGGTTCAGGAATATTAACCTGATTTCCATCAGCTACGCTTCTCAGCCTGGCCTTAGGAACCGACTCACCCTGCTCCGATTAACGTAGAGCAGGAAACCTTGGGTTTGCGGCGAGCGGGCTTTTCACCCGCTTTATCGTTACTCATGTCAGCATTCGCACTTCTGATACCTCCAGCAGACCTTACGATCCACCTTCACAGGCTTACAGAACGCTCCCCTACCACTCACACTCAAAGTGTGAATCCGCAGCTTCGGTTATCAACTTAGCCCCGTTACATCTTCCGCGCGGAAGGACTCGATCAGTGAGCTATTACGCTTTCTTTGAAGGATGGCTGCTTCTAAGCCAACTTCCTGACTGTTTTAGCCTTTCCACTTCGTTTTCCACTTAGCTGATATTAGGGACCTTAGCTGGCGGTCTGGGTTGATTCCCTTTTGAGTCCGGACGTTAGCACCCGGTGCTCTGTCTCCTGCGCGAAGCTTTCTGGTATTCGGAGTTTGCCATAGTTTGGTAAGACGCCATGTCCCCCTAGCTATAACAGTGCTCTACCCCCAGAAGCTCATGCGCAAGGCACTACCTCAATAGTTTTCGGGGAGAACCAGCTATCTCCAGATTTGTTAAGCCTTTCACCCCTAACCACAGCTCATCCTCTGGTTTTGCAACACCAGTAGGTTCGGCCCTCCAGTGTGTGTTACCACACCTTCAGCCTGGCCATGGTTAGCTCATCTGGTTTCGGGTCTATGCCATGCGACTGAATCGCCCTGTTCGGACTCGCTTTCGCTGCGCCTCCCCTAGTCGGTTAGGCTTGCCACATAACATAAGTCGCTGACCCATTATGCAAAAGGTACGCAGTCACCCCGAAGGGCTCCTACTGTTTGTATGCATGCGGTTTCAGAATCTATTTCACTCCCCTCCCGGGGTTCTTTTAACCTTTCCTTCACAGTACTAGTACGCTATCGGTCGATCACGAGTATTTAGCCTTGGAGGATGGTCCCCCCATGTTCAGCCAGGGTTTCACGTGCCCCGACCTACTTTTCGAATCCTCAGTACCTTGAGATGAACGTCCCGTACGGGGCTATCACCCACTATGGCGAGCCTTTCCAGACTCTTCCAGTGTTCTTCTCAATATCGAATTCAGGCTGTTCCGGTTTCGCTCGCCGCTACTTCCGGAATCTCGGTTGATTTCTTTTCCTGCAGCTACTGAGATGTTTCAGTTCGCCGCGTTCGCCTCCATGCGCTATGTATTCACGCATGGATCAAGCTAAAGCTTGGAGTTCCCTCATTCGGAGATCCCCGGATCAAAGCTCGTTGTCAGCTCCCCGGGGCTTTTCGCAGACTGCCGCGTCCTTCATCGCCTGTGATCGCCAAGGCATCCACCACATGCACTTAGTCGCTTGATCCTATAACCCTGCCGCCTTTTACCCGGCACGGTTTCAATCGACTTGTAACGTGTCGCTGTTCTCTAAATGTTGCTTCGGTTTCTTGGAGAAACTTGCAAATTTGTGAATGCAATCACAACCCATGTTCATAACTGCCCTGAAATACCCTCATCAAGTATTCCAGGCACTTAGAACTTTCATTCCTTCCTAATTGTTAAAGAACAACCGAACATAGTCTCCATTTCTCAGAAGACAACGAACGATAAGTATGAGCACCTGTCTTGAGAACTTCGTTCTCTTAAAAGGAGGTGATCCAGCCGCACCTTCCGGTACTGCTACCTTGTTACGACTTCACCCCAGTCATGGAACCCACCGTGGTCGCCGTCCTCCTTGCGGTTGGACAAACGCCTTCTGGCAAACCCCACTCCCATGGTGTGACGGGCGGTGTGTACAAGACCCGGGAACGTATTCACCGCGGCATTCTGATCCGCGATTACTAGCGATTCCAGCTTCGTGTAGTCGGGTTGCAGACTACAGTCCGAACTGAGACGTTATTTTTGAGATTTGCTCGGCTTCACAGCTTTGCTTCCCTTTGTTTACGCCATTGTAGCACGTGTGTAGCCCAAGTCATAAGGGGCATGATGATTTGACGTCATCCCCACCTTCCTCCAGGTTATCCCTGGCAGTCTCCC
>ERZ773106.904-NODE-904-length-26069-cov-4.695126_pt1 | contig 26069 bp, 24 predicted proteins | sample MGYA00580572_ERZ773106 | MGnify/ENA primary metagenome ERZ773106 (study PRJEB29015, sample SAMEA2737868) | human gut metagenome | biome: human gut; feature: human-associated habitat; material: faeces | place: China | collected 2012 ... | reverse complement strand
AGAACTTTTTATCATTAAAAATTGTCCGAAGCGCCTCAGTTATCCAGAGGCTTACGGTCTCCGGCATCTTGCCTTTGCTGTAGACTCGGTCGAGAATACCGTAAGAGAATTGAATAAAAAGGGCATTATAACTGAGCCGATCAGATTCGATATTTACACAGGCAAAAAAATGACATTCTTTTATGACCCTGACAATCTGCCATTGGAAATTCACGAATAAAGCATTACTTTTCTTTTTCACAGAGCTGTTTGTATATGGTCTCTGCGTCTATGTTATAATACTTCTGTTATGTGAATTTTTAATCTGATTCGCAAAGGAGAAACGTATGGACGTATCATATAACAAATTTTACAAGATGCTGATTGACCGTAAAATGAAGAAAAAAGACATTTGCGAGCAGGCTGGTATAGCTACCAGTACCATGGCAAAAATGGCGAAGGACGAGAATGAACAATAATTTATACCATGAAAAGTATGACGGGAGCAATGAAGCAGAGGTGTTCCGTCATGAGGTGATCATGGACTTGGTTTTTTGATAAAAAACAATCAGAGCCTTGCATCCGGATCTGTCGAAAATCCACTTGCGGATTAGCCTGCATGTGGGTAAAATGTAACTATTCGGAGAAGGCTCACACACATTGTGCAGACCGTAAAAATCAACAGTAAGATACAAAAGAAGCAGGGATCAATATGGAAAAAGATATCAACACGGAAGTTTCAAATACACAGTTACCGGCAACGGAAGAAAAAGCGAATCTCAAAGAGAGTCTGCGCATTCAGAAATCCCAGTGGATCAAGGAACAGATCAAAAGGCAGCGGGAAGCGGAAGATGCTGTTTTAGAGCAGATGATTGAAGAACAGAGAGTCATCGATGGTTTAAACAGCGACATCAATGAGAATCTGGACCGCACAAGAGAGAGCCGGAAGTTTAATCAGGAGTTTCAGGAGAAGATCAATACTCAGATTTACGAGATGAACGGCATTACAGAGGATAAATTGAAAGGTATGCGCGAATACAAAAACGCATACTATCAGGGATGTGCATTTTCCCTGTTTCTGCTGTCTGTTGTTATGATTGGAATCTGTGGTGTGCTTCATGGTTTTGAGTCACAGATTTGTCTGTTTATGATCGCATGCACCGGCGTAGAGGGGGCACTGCTCGCACAGGACAAATGGAGAAATAAACTGGTAAATATATTATGTAAACTGCTTTATCTGATGGTTTTTCCGGTAATGATGGTTATTTTTGTCTGCTACGAACTGAAATATCCTGAATATGACCTTTTCCTGCCATATTTTGCAATGGGAATCGTGGTTGTCCTGATCATTGGAACAGCGGCATTTTTCTTCTACGATCCGTATAAGCAGGACAAAAAGCGTGTGAAAAATGCAAAAGATTATATTTCAGAAGTGGAAAAGATTGCAAAAAAACAGGTGAAGAAAAATCAGAAGCTCCGCGCAAAAGAGGAGAAAAAGAATCAGAAGATCCAGCTGCGCACTCTGGAAAGAGAAGAGGCTGCAAGGGAAAAAGAAGAAAAGCTGCAAAGTAAAAAGGCAGAAAAGGAAGCCAGAAAGCAGGAGCGCAGGGAAAAAAGACAGGCGTGGCTTGACGGTGTAAAAGAAAAATGGCATGCCTGGGTGGAAAAAATAAAAGAAAAGTGGCATGCGTTTCTTGCAAAGTTTAAAAAGGAAGAATAGAAATGAGATATCAGATACGGCATGCAATTGTAAAGTATGCGGCAGATACCATATTAGAAGATGTAAATTTTGAGATACATGATCATGAAAAAATAGCAATCATCGGAAGAAATGGCTGTGGAAAAACAACGCTTTTAAAGCTGATCTCCGGTGAAGTGGAGATGGCAAATCCGGACAGTGACGAGGAATGCGGCATTGTCATGGCAGGAAAACAGCGAATCGGCTATCTGAGACAGATCAGTTTTGAGGACAGCAGTATCACGGTAGAAGAGGAAATCTTAAAAGTGTTTGCGCCTGTTTTTTCCTGCGAAAAACGAATGCAGGAACTGACAGAGCAAATGAAAACGGATACTTCTGAGCATTTATTAAAGGAATATGCCGCATTGCAGGCGAAGATGGAGGCACTGCGGGGATACACCTACAGACAGGATATGGAGACAATGTTCCAACGGTTCGGGTTTGCGTTAAAAGACCTGCAAAGACCGATTGGAACTTTTTCAGGTGGTCAGCAGACAAAAGTGGCGTTCGTAAAACTGCTTTTGAGCCAGCCGGATATCATGCTTTTGGATGAGCCGACCAACCATCTGGACATGCCAACAATCGAGTGGTTGGAAGGTTATCTGAAAAATTATCCGAAAGCGGTTGTGATCGTGTCGCATGACCGGATGTTTTTAGACCGCGTGATTGACGTGACTTACGAGATCGAATATCACAGGATCAGGCGTTATCCGGGCAATTATACAGCATTTTTGAGGCAGAAAGAGGAAGCATTAGCAAAGCAGGAAAAAGATTACGAGGCACAGCAGGCGGAGATCAAGCGTCTCACAGACTGGATCGAAAAGTGGAAGAATACACCGACAAAGGTTGCGGCGACACGTTCCAAACGAAAAGTGATCGAGCATATGGTTTTGATCGAAAAGCCGCGCAAGTTCGATACAAAAGCGTTTCAGGGACAGTTTCTGCCGCAGACGGCCAGCTATCATGATGTGTTGTCCGTCCGGGGCTTACAGATCGGTTATGATTCCGTTTTGAGCAAAGTATCTTTTGAGCTGCACCGCATGGAGCGGATCGCGGTGATCGGTGAAAACGGAAAAGGAAAGTCGACACTTTTAAAAACGTTAGTTGGGGAGCTGCCGAAGCTCGGCGGTCAGTTTTCATTCGGGACAGGCGTGGAGTGGGGATATTTTGACCAGCAGGCGGCGGTTGCCGAGAGTCAGAATCCGAAAATGACGATCATGGAAGATTTCTGGGAAGAATATCCGACCTTAAAAGAAGTAGAAGTGCGCAGTGCGCTGGGAAGTTTTCTTTTTTCCGGGGATGATGTATACAAAGAATTGGGACAGTTATCCGGTGGAGAGAAGGTGCGTCTTGCTTTATGTAAAATGTTTAAGCGCAGACCGAATCTTCTGATTCTGGACGAGCCGACAAACCATATGGATATCGTTGGAAAAGAAGCATTGGAGCAGATGTTAAAAAGTTATACGGGAACAGTTTTATTTGTCTCGCATGACCGGTATTTTATTAAGGAGATCGCAACGGGAATCCTTGATTTTCAGGCAGATAAAGTACAGTATTATCCGTGCACTTATGAGGAATATCTGGAGCAGAAGCAGAAAGAAGCACAGGGACTGATTGGTGGAAACAAAACAAATGCCGCAGGAAACAGTGGAAAATCCAGAAACGTAGCTGGCGAAGCAGCAGATAACAGAAATATATCACAAGTCGGAAGTCAGAGTAATCCGCCAACGTTATCCGATGTGTTTGATAAAAAGACGTATTATAATCCGGGCAAGATTATTTCCAGATTAAAGCAGCAGCTTGTCAAGTATGAAAAAATGCTCGGTGAGAGTGAGGAACGGCTCGCAGAGCTGCAAATGCAGCAGATGGACACGGCACTTGCCACGGACTATGAGAAATTGACAGAATTGGAGCAGGCGATTGCGGCGGAGCAGAGCAATCAGGAGAGCATTTTAGACCGTCTGGTGGAGACGGAGACAGAACTGGATGAGATGCAGGAGAAAACAGTCTAAACAGGATCAGACTTTGCAATACAAGAAAAAACAGTAGATTTGGAAGGCAGAAAATCGAGGAAACAGATATGACAAAAAAACAGTTAGCACTTGAGATTATCAAACGTTTGAAAGAAGCGTATCCGGACGCGGGATGTACGTTGGACTATGATGAGGCATGGAAACTTTTAGTGAGTGTCCGTCTGGCTGCACAGTGTACGGATGCGAGAGTCAATGTGATCGTGGAAAAGTTATATGAGAAGTTCCCGGATGTCGATGCGTTAGCGGCTGCCGACGTCTCCGAGATCGAGGAGATCGTGCGTCCATGCGGACTTGGAAAAAGCAAGGCAAAAGATATCAGTGCATGCATGAAAATGCTAAAAGAGCAGTACGGTGGAAAAGTGCCGGATGATTTTGATGCACTGTTGAAACTTCCGGGGGTCGGACGCAAAAGTGCGAATCTGATCATGGGGGATGTGTTCGGAAAACCGGCGATCGTCACAGACACACACTGTATCCGTCTGGTGAACCGCATGGGACTGGTAAAAGACATCAAGGAACCGAAAAAAGTAGAGATGGAACTGTGGAAGATCATTCCACCGGAAGAGGGGAATGATTTCTGTCACAGATTGGTGGAGCATGGCAGGGATGTCTGTACAGCACGGACAAATCCGCATTGTGACCGCTGTGTGTTAAATGATATCTGCGCGACAGGGAAGAAACTCATGAAAGCAGAGCAGAAAACAAAGTGATCGATATTGGTGTTGCAGTGGCAGCAGTAAAAAAATTTAAAGAGAAGTTATAAAAATGGCAGTACAAAATGATTTTTCGAAGGGAAGTATTTTATCCCATATGGCACGGATCGCGCTTCCGATGACGCTGGCACAGTTTGTCAATATTTTATATAACATTATTGACCGGGTATTTATCGGACGTATCCCGGATCATGCGACGGAGGCTTTGACCGGACTTGGAGTGGCATTCCCAATTTGCACACTGGCAATTGCTTTTGCCAATCTGGTCGGAATGGGCGGTGCCCCTCTTTTTTCTATAGAAAGAGGAAAAGGAAATGAAGAGGAAGCAAAGTATATTTTAGGGAATTCCTTCAGTTTGTTAGTGGTCATCGGAGTAGTGTTTAGTGTGGTGATGTTTCTGGTAAAAAGACCGATGCTATACCTGCTTGGTGCAAGTAAAAATATTTACGGATATGCGGATTCCTATCTTACAATCTATTTATGCGGAACACTTTTTGTGATGTTAAGCCTTGGTATGAATGCGTTTATCAATGCGCAGGGCTTTGCAAATATCGGAATGATGACGGTATCAATTGGTGCAGTCTGCAACTTGGTTTTGGATCCCATTTTTATTTTTAAAATGAAAATGGGTGTACAGGGCGCAGCGCTGGCAACGGTGATTTCGCAGTTTGCAGCAGCCTGCTGGACACTCCGGTTTCTTGCCGGGAAAAAGGCGACAATTCGGTTAGACAAAAATTATTTAAAATTAAAAACAGACCGTGTCAAAAAGATTCTTGTGCTTGGCTTATCCGGTTTTACCATGTCTGTGACGAACAGTCTCGTGCAGATGGTATGTAATATTAATCTGGCGATGTATGGCGGAGATATGTATATCGCAGCGATGACAATCATCAATTCTGTGCGTGAAGTGATCCATATGCCGGTTTCCGGTGTTGGAAATGGAGCACAGCCGGTCATGAGCTTTAATTACGGTGCGAAAGAATATGGGAGAGTAAAGCAGACAATCCGCTATACGGCGGTCATTCTTCTGGTTTATACATTATTTGCGTGGGGAATGACAATGTTATTTCCGAACCAGTTTGTGATGATCTTTAATAAAGATGCAGAGTTGCTGCCGCTTACAGTAAAATCCATGCATATCTATTTCTTCGGATTTTTCTTCATGGCATTTCAATTCACCGGGCAGACGACATTTCAGGCACTTGGAAAATCAAAGCAGGCAATCTTCTTTTCCATGTTAAGGAAGGTCATCATTGTTGTGCCGCTTACGTTTTTACTTCCAGTGATTCCGGAAATCGGCGTGACAGGCGTATTTCTTGCAGAACCGATTTCAAACCTGATAGGGGGACTGGCCTGCTTTATTACCATGTATGTTACGGTTTACCGGAAACTGGAGGTTTGACAATTTACGCTGTGAATCGCACCACAGAATCTGCACTTTACGTTATGGGATGAGTACCTACAGGGTAACATCAAAACTCAATCTGCATCCTCGAAATAAATCAATTACAAATTCTTTAAATGATTTTTTACAGAGCCAAATAGGATTGCAGGTATGATTAAATTTAACAAAGCGGAATTGACCGAGCTGAAAGTGAGGATTTTTTATGAACATAAAATATGATCAGCTATGTATTAGAAATGCAGAGAAAAAGGACTGTGAGCAATTAGCAAAATGGTGGAATGACGGAAAAGTAATGGCACATGCAGGATTTCCTAATGGACTTGGGACAACTGCAACCGAAATAAAAAAACAAATTGTGAATGATAGTGATGAGACCAGAAGGCGATTAATGATAGTATATAAAAATACGTTAATCGGAGAAATGAGTTTTTACGTGTATGAAAATGCAAAATATGAGATTGGAATAAAGATATGTGAGTTTGATTATCAGGAAAAAGGACTTGGAAAGATTGTGTTAAGTATGTTGATTGAAGAACTATTTCATATGGGTGCACAACTTATCTTTTTGGATACAAATCTGAATAATACCAGAGCACAGCATGTATATGAGAAATTGGGCTTTAAAAGAATTGCAATTCATTGTGATTCATGGAAAAACCAGCTGGGAGAGTTACAGTCAACGGTTGATTATGAACTGACCAAAGGTGATTTTTGTAATTTTAAGAACAGATAACTTCCAATACGTAAATCGCAGTTATGGGATGAGTACCTACAGGATAATACCAAAACTCAATCTGCATCCTTGAAATAAATGAATTAGGACTTCTTTAAATAAATTTTAATAGAATAAAATAGAATGATTTATTTACTAAAGAATTGTATACTTGAAATTGACAAATCTCTTTAAGCGAGGGATACTTCTTGTCCGAATGGTAAGAATATGGAACTGAAAAGAATAAAAACAATATGGCTTTGAACGAAATAATACATTTTTTCTTGACAACCTAACAATTGTTAGATAAAATGCATCTAACAACTGTTAGGTGCAAGGAGACGCTATGGAAACAAAAGAACTTATTTTAAAAAAGGCGTTGGATATGTTTGCTAAATCAGGTTATGATTCTGTATCAATAAGAGATATTGCAAAAGCTGTGAATATAAAAGAAAGCTCTATTTACTATCATTTCAAAAATAAACAAGATATTTTAGACTCACTTGTAGAAAAGTTTGAGAGCCATATGAAAGAACTTACAGATATGTTGCAGGCATCAATGTCTGATTCACATAATGTTAACGCATTTTCATGGGATTGGCTACGGGAGTTTTATTTTGAACAATATTTATTTGATACATTTTGTAATCAAATGATGCGCTTTATGATGATCGAACAATTTCATAACGAAAATATGAGAATGTTGTATGAACGTTATTTATTTGAACTCCCTCATAAAATTCAAACACAATCATTTATGATGCTTAGCAAGCTTGGAATTTTGAGTGAACAACAAGCAATAAAAGTTGGGAATGATTTTTTTGCAAGTATTACAATGCTTACATTTAAATATTTATTAAATGGGAAATTGACAAAAACAAAAAAAGAAGCTTTTAGTGAAGAAACTTTCACATATATCAATAGAATGTTTCAGGAGGATTGAATATGTCAAATATATTAATTGTAGGCGCTAATCGGGGCATTGGTTATTACATGGCAATTCGTTTACTGGAAAAGGGAAACAAAGTGACGGTTTTGGACATTCAAGACGACCACATAAGTGAATTAAAAAAGAGGTATCAGAATTCTCTTCTCATTATCAGATCGGATGCAACAGATGAGGATTCATTATCAGAGGGCATAAAAAAATCAATCAAAGAATTTGGAAATGTAGATATAGCAATTCACAATGCGTGCCTTTGTACATTTGCTAATGAGCAAGATACAGGTTACGAAGTATACAAAAAAGTAATGGATGTCAATTATTTTGGAGCATTAAGACTTTCAAAATTAATTCTCCCATTTATGCGTGAGAAGAAAGAGGGTAGAATCATATTTACCAGTTCCGGTGTTGGGGTTACAGACTTCGGTAATATATCACCTTATGCGTCTTCAAAAGGTGCAATAGAATCTCTTGCCAAATGTCTTGAGATTGAAAACCAAGATTATGGAATAACATTCCATATTATGCACCCGCCACTTACAAATACAGCATCTTCTTCAGAACTTCCCGTACCCAAAGAATTTATGGCCAATGCTGAAAAAATAGGAAAGGGACTTGCTGATCATGTTTGGTCAAAGAAATTCGTAATCTGTCATTCTTTCAGTCAATCATTACAAATGAAATTATGTTATTGTTATCCGCTCTATATGGGAAAAATGATGTGGAAAATGACACAGAGAGCAATTAGAAGATAAGTTGTGAAAACCTGTCATTCTAGATTACGTGCGGCAGAACCCAATATAGGCACTCATCCCCTGACCGTGAGTTCCATAACGTAAATTGGCAGATTCTGTGGTGCAATTCACAGCGTAAATTGGGCATGTATAAGCGTCCTCTCGCAAGTCATTCGTAACGTAAATTAAAAGAAAAACGATATAAACAAATATTATTTTCTTCGTGAGCTATGAAGATGGGATTCTAAAAATATTGGAAAGCCTCTTGCTTTCCAATATTTTTGCTTAGAAGCCCATCGTAATGTTCAGCGAACAGAAATATAATATTTCGTTTATACCGTTTTTCTTTTTCATTACATATAAATTTGCCTTGTGAGAGGACGCTGATATCTGCCCTTCACAACCTATAAAAGCACCACAAAATCTGCGACACTACGTCACCTAAACTCCGGTTTACATTAATTTACGGAACAATGCTTTTAAGTCCTCTACACTTGCATCTTTTGGATTACCTGGTGCGCATGCATCTGCATGTGCAGACTCAGCAAGGAAATCTAAATCTTCTTCTTTCAAAGCTTCCAGTTTTGTTGGAATACCAACATCAATAGATAATTTCTGTACAGCATCTACTGCTGCTTTGCGGTACTCTTCCACAGACATATCATCCACACCTTTTACTCCCATTGCACGGGCAATCTCACGATATTTTTCACCTGTGCAATCTGCGTTATACTCCATAACAATTGGAAGCATCATCGCACATGCAACTCCGTGTGGTGTATCATAAACTGCACCCAAAGTATGCGCCATGGAATGAGCAATTCCAAGTCCTACATTTGAGAATCCCATTCCTGCAATATACTGTCCAAGTGCCATGCCTTCACGGCCTTCTTTTTCATTGGCAACTGCACTTCTTAACGATCTGGAAATGATTTCAATGGCTTTTAAGTGGAACATATCTGTCATTTCCCATGCAGCTTTTGTTGTATATCCTTCAATGGCATGTGTCAAAGCATCCATACCGGTAGATGCTGTTAATCCCTTAGGCATGGAAGACATCATATCTGGATCAACAATTGCAATGATCGGCATATCATGTGGATCTACGCAGACAAATTTTCTCTTTCTCTCAACATCTGTAATAACATAGTTGATGGTAACTTCTGCTGCTGTACCTGCTGTTGTTGGTACTGCGATGATCGGTACACAAGGTTTCTTTGTAGGAGCAACGCCTTCGAGACTTCTTACATCTTCAAACTCCGGATTTGCAATGATAATTCCGATTGCTTTGGAAGTATCCATGGAAGATCCTCCGCCAATTGCGATAAGATAATCTGCACCGGATTTTTTGAATGCCTCTACACCATGCTGTACGTTTTCAATGGTTGGGTTTGCTTTGATATCAGAATAAATTTCATAAGCAAGACCATTTTTATCAAGAACATCTGTCACTTTCTTTGTCACACCAAATTTGATCAGATCTGGATCGGAACATACAAAAGCTTTTTTGAAATCATGTGCCTTTGCTTCATTTGCGATCTCTTCAATCGCACCTGCTCCGTGATAAGATGTTTCGTTTAACATAATTCTGTTTGCCATAATAACTCTTCTCCTTTTTTCAATCTGTTGTTAATAAGTTTTCGAAAACTGAAATCCATTAACATACATACCCTTTTCCCCTTGTATGTTATTTTTTTCACATTTTCTACTTCCTATTGTAGCAAAAGAATTTAGAAAAGATAAGTTACAAACATCTAAAAATGTAACAACTATTCATCAAACCTGTACCATCAGCACGCCTTCTTTCCCTGCCGGAAGTTCTTCTTTTATCTGCCCATCCAAAAAACAGACGGCACCGCCTTTTGCCAATTCTTCTTCATTTCCACTGAGACTCACTGAATTTACAAGTAAAACCTGCCTTCCAATTTTCTTACTCTGCGCGGCATACTCATACTTCATTTCCTTGTTCCATTCTTTCGCCGAAAAATCTGTGTATACAGGCCAGAGTACCACATCCGCACGAAGTTTCTTTATCTGCATGACATTTTTCTCATCCCACAGATCGCCGCAAAGACCAATTGAAAATGTATTTCCCAGATATTCAAATTTTGTAAACATATCTCCTTCTGCATAATGTTCATCCGTAAAAGATTCCCTCCAGCCTTTTGACACCCTGCGAAACAGATTTAAAATATTTCCATCTGCACCGATGGTAAGCTGACTGCTGTAAATTTTATTCTCCGCTTTCTCAAGGAACCCAAAAGATACTGCCAGTGCATTCTCCTCCGCTGCTTTCTGTATCGTCTGAATATTGCTGTCAGAGACAGATAATGCCATATGCTGATCCGTTTCATACTTCCAGTCCAAGGCCTCAAACCCCTGTAAAAAAGTTTCTCCAAATAAAATCAGATCCACTTTTCCACTGTTTTCTTTCAGACATTTTATAATTTTATTTCTATTATATTCTATGTCCCGCTCATAAAATCCAACTGCTGCCAGCACTATTTTCATTTGCATGTTCCCTTTTTTTCCTCAAACGAGAATTCTGTCACGCTGCAATTTTGCACTCCGAATGCCGCATACTCCTCATTTGTCATGTCCTTAAAATATGACTGCACCACCCGTGCAATTCCATTGTGCGCCACCAGTATGTAGGTCTTATCCTGCTGCTCCTTTAGCTCATCCAGCAGATTATAAATGCGCTGTGCCAGTTCAAACATGGATTCTCCATTGCCATAGCGGTTCAAAAAATCTTTCTTTGCCTTTAAAAATTCCGGCGCATTGCGCGGTGAAGTCCCCTCCCACACGCCAAAATTCTGCTCGATCAGTCTCGGTTCCATATGTGCCGGGATTCCTGTCATTTCGCTGATATGTTTTGCAGTGTCTGCCGCCCGAAGCAGTGGAGAATATAAAATTTCATCTGCTTTGATGCCATCTGCCACGATCTTTTTCCCAGTTTCCACCGCCTGTTCATGACCTCTCTTCGTGAGCGGAATATCTGTTCTTCCGCAAATTTTGTCTGCTACATTCCATTCGCTTTCGCCATGTCGTACAAAATACAATTTACTCATTTTTCTGCTCCTGATATTATTCCATACTCTTAACCCAGCTCTGCAAACTGCGCCATATAAAGCTTATAATAAGCTCCTTTTTTCTCCATCAGTTCCGCCGGGCTTCCCTGCTCTAAAATACCGCCCTTGTCAATCACAAAAATACGGTCTGCATTCTGGATGGTCGACAGACGGTGTGCAATGACAAAACTCGTTCTTCCGGCAAGCAGCGCCTCGATCCCTCTCTGCACTAAAATCTCGGTGTGCGTGTCAATGCTTGAAGTTGCCTCATCTAAGATCAGGATTTTTGGCATGGAAACCATTGTTCTTGCAAATGCGATCAGCTGGCGCTGTCCGATGGAAAGTCCTGCTCCGTGCTCTTTCAGTTCAGTGTCATAGCCTTTTTCCATTTTCATGATAAAATCATGTGCGTTGACAGCCTTCGCTGCTGCGATCACCTCTTCGTCGGTGGCATCCAGTTTTCCATATAAAATGTTGTCCTTCACTGTTCCGTGGAAAATGAAATTATCCTGTGTCATGACGCCCATCTGTCTGCGCAGACTGTTCATAGACACTTTCGTCAGGTCATATCCGTCAATTAAGATTTTTCCCTGCTCAATATCATAAAAACGGCTGATCAGATTGACGATCGTTGTTTTTCCTGCGCCCGTCGGTCCGACAAGTGCGATCGTCTCACCCGGCTTCACGACAAAATTGACATCCTCTAACACCTTCGTCTCCGCCGGTGTTCCCCGGTCATAGGTGAATCCAACATGCGAAAATGTCACTTCACCTTTCACTTCCGGCAGTTCTTCTACATCTTTTGCATCCGTGATGTCCGGTTCGGTATCCAGAATATCAAAGATCCTCTCTGCCGCTGTCAGGTTTGTGACCAGATTGTTGTAAAAGTTACTCAGATTCATGATTGGGTTCCAGAACATATTAATATAGCTTCCGAACGCCACTAAAAGTCCGACGGATACTTTTTCAAATCCAAGGAAACGGATACCGACCAGATATAGCATCATCGCTCCGATGCCCCAGCAGAAGTCAATGACCGGTCCGAACATATCTGCAAAAATGACTGCATCCACAAATGCATTGCGGTGTTCATCCGTCAGGTTCTCAAAAATTTCTTTTGTCTCGTCCTCCGCACCAAAACTCTGCACTACATTCATCCCTGCAATGTCCTCATGCACGTAGGCATTTAGGTTGGATGATTTTTTACGGTAAATCTGCCATCTCTTATGAGATATTTTCTGCACCAGAAAAATACCGGCGATCATGATTGGGATCGTGCTTAAGGATGCCAGTGCCAGACGCCAGTCTTTTACCATCATGATCACGACAACACCGATGACGGTGATAAATTCCGGGATCAGAGTCGTGACCATATTCGTCAGGACATCTTTCAGTGAATTGACATCTCCGATGATTCTTGCAAGAATTTTTCCGGTCGGTCTGCTGTCAAAAAACGAGAAAGATAACGTCTGGATATGCTCGTATAAATCCTGTCGGATCTTTAATAATATTTTATTGGAAATCACGGACATACTGTACATTCTTACTTTTACGAGAATGATAAAAAGAACGTTCAGTGTGAGCGCAAAAATTCCAAGTGCGATCAGTCCTTTAAAATCTGACTGCGCTATGTAATGATCAATCGCCTCTTCGATCAGCAATGGGTTTACCAGTGAGATTCCTACGGTAATCCCCATACAGATCAAAACGCCGGCAATCGCTAATTTATAATCTAACAAATAGGAAAGCAGCCGGCTTAAAATTTTCTTTTTGTCGGTGTTTTCCATATATTCGTCTTCACGAAATGAATTGACTGCCATAGTAGCCTCCTTCTGTGTTATATTCAAATGAAATCGTATTTCCAGCGAAGCTATGCCTTCGCTATGAGTATCATTTTATATGTCTGTTTCCTGCTTCTGCATGACACCCTTTTTAGGATGCCAGATATCCGCCGTACTGTGCCATATAAGTGTCATAATACAGTCCCTTCTTTGCAAGAAGCTCCTCATGTGTGCCGCGCTCTGCGATCCTGCCATCCTGCAGATAAATGATCTCATCTGCGTGGCAGACCGCTGAAATGCGGTGTGCAATGATGATTTTCGTCGTGTCTTTCAGACTGTTTAATGTCTTCTGGATCTCATGCTCGGTCTCCATATCAAGAGCTGAAGTGGAATCGTCCATGACAAGAATCGGGCTGTGTTTTGACAATGCGCGTGCAATACTGATCCGCTGTTTCTGTCCACCGGAAAGTCCTACACCGCGCTCACCGATAACGGTCTCATACTGTTCATCCATTTTTTCAATAAAACTGCTTGCCTGCGCACTCGCTGCGGCACTCTTTATCTCGTCCATCTGCATCGTGCTGCGGTTACCCATTTTAATATTTTCTTCAATGGTATCCGAGAACAGGAACACATCCTGTAAAACAACGGCAACGCTTCTTCTAAGCTGTCTTAAAGATATTTTTCTGATATCCACACCATCGAGTCTGACGGATCCTTCCGTTGTGTCATAAAAACGATGCAGCATGTTGATGATCGATGATTTTCCGGAACCTGTCGCCCCCATAATTCCGAGCGTCTTTCCCTCATTTACCGAAAAACTGATGTCTGATAAAATCTGTTTTCCATCCAGCTTGAAGGAAACATGATCAAACTCAACATTTCCGCTGACATGATCTAACGTTACAACATTCCGGCTATCCTCAATTTCCGGTTTCACCTCATATATCTTTTTGATTTTTTTATATGATGCGACTGCGGAAGACAGGTCGTTTGTCAGCCATCCCATCATTTCCATTGGCCAGGTACAGTTTCTGCTGTATTCCACATATGCGACCAGCGCACCTAATGACATATTTCCATTCATCACAGAAATTCCTCCAAGAATGGTAATTGCCACCGGAAGCACTTTTCCGACAAACTGAAACAGCGGATAATACCGCACCAGCACTTTGGATTGTGTGATGTTCAGATTGTAATAGCGTTCATTGTGGGACAAAAATTTTTTGATCTCATAATCTTCCCTTGCAAACGCTTTTACCGTGCGCACACCCGCCAGATTTTCCTCTGCAACAGTGGTCAGCACCGCATTTTCCTCGCTGATATCCTCATAAACTTTATCCAATTTACGCTCCATGATAATTGCCACCACAGCGCAACAGAGCATGACTGTAACCGGCAAAAATGCCATTTTCCAATTCAGGGAAAACATGCAGTATAAAACAAATACCACATGGATCGTCACCTCGATCAGCAACATTCCCACATAACCTAATGCGTTCTGGATTTTATCCACATCATCTTTAACTCTCGCCATCAGTTCTCCTGTATTGGTATCGTCAAAATACCGCATGGACAAGGTCTGAATGTGGTTAAATAAATCTTTCCGCATCTCTGCCCCGATTTTCGAGGACAGGAAATCAAATGTAAACTCCTTACAATAACCAAAAATGCTTCGTCCGATTCCAACGAGCACGATTCCGGTCAACAGCTTCGTCAGAATCTCCATCTGCCCGCCTAAAATAACGTCATCCACAATCTTCTGTGTGATCTTCGGATATAACATATCTAACGCAATGGCAGTGACCATGCTTGCAACGGCAAACACATAACCATACCAGTAACGCCCGATATAACTGCTTAACTTTCTCATAATACCTCCTTGTTTTTTCGAAGAAAAAATGCGACTGCCCATGCAGGAGCAGAGGTATTTATCCTCCCTTGTTTTGCGAATCCCCGGTAAACAAAAACGCTCCGCAGTATCTTCACCACGAAGCGCATTTATCCGCTGATCTGTCTTAAAACATAAAAAGTCCGTGGCGAATTACACCACGGACATATCTCTCATTCCCATAGCAGTGAACTGCTGCTTAAAAAAGTTTACCGAGGTAATTCTTACTATGATTTTGTAATGTTGTGTTATTTGTTGTAAACTGAATCATATCCTTACCTCTCTTTCTTCTTATTTTGCATCTGTAAACGCCACCAAATGTGCCACTATGATTCTCATGCAATTTAGCTTACTAACTTAGTAAATCATAAAGACTTCTAATTGTCAACACAATTAATACAAAATCTCCAGATATTTCCAACATATTTTTTCAGATGCTGTCAATAATAGAATTAGGACAAACAACAGCGGCTTGCTTCTGATTTATCAGAAAAATTGACGTTGCTGCACTCCTAAAATAACACAAGGGAAAAATATGGAGGTGAAACCATGAGCGGATCTAATTCAGGTTCTAACACCAGTAAAATGGCTGTACCACAGGCAAAAGAGGCCATGAATCGTTTCAAACAGGAAGTTGCAAGTGAAATTGGAGTACCTTTAAAAGAAGGTTACAATGGTGACTTAACTTCTGCACAGGCTGGAAGCATTGGTGGTGAAATGGTCAAAAAAATGATCATGAAGCAGGAAGAACAGATGAAAAACTAGCCATTAGGAAAAAGCCACTGCACATCTTAGGTATCTTCCCAAGATCTGCGGTGGCTTTTTTGTGCATCATTATGTAAATCTGAAAACAATAGAATGCACGCTCTACGAACATTCTATTGTCATGAATTATTTATTGCAAAACCCTTTTTGCATATTCTGTATCAGGATTATACTTCTTCAAAATTGCGATAGACAATTCCTTTTTTCACATGCTCTACGACTTCCTCATCAAAATCTGTCAGGCAATCCACGATTGCTAATCCAAAATCGATTGCGGTTCCCATTCCACGGCTTGTGATAATGTTTCCGTCCACAACAACTGCATCCTCACTCGTGATCGCACCGGTCAGTTTTTCCTCAAATCCCGGATGGCAGGTAGCATGTCTTCCTTCCAACAATCCTGCTGCCCCTAAAACACTCGGTGCTGCACAGATTGCTGCAACAATTTTTCCCTCGCCTGCAAACTTTTTAATCACTTTATTGACCATGTCGCTTGCTCCAAGATTCAATGTTCCAGGCATTCCTCCCGGAAGAACAATTGCATCAAATCCGTCAAAATCAACTTCTGATGCAAGTGCGTCTGTCAAAAATGTGACATTATGGGAACTGGTCACTTCTTTTTCATCTGTGATAGAAATGGTTGTCATCTCTAACTTTGCCCTGCGCACAATATCAACAACTGTCAGTCCCTCAATCTCTTCACATCCGTCTGCCATAAAAATACCAACTTTTTTCATGCCGTTTATCCTCCATTTTTTCTGTGTCAAAACTATCTTTTTCGCAGAAAATAATCTTCTGCTGTCAAACCACAGAACGTTATTTCTGCGATTTCTAAACATAATCTGTCCTCATTTATTATAAAAGGATGCTCTCTCCACGTCAATATCACTTACGCATTGCAAAATGCAGACAATTAGCCTATGATAACTACAGTATCACTGAAACTTATGATAACGAAAGGAACTCTTCATGGAAATCGAACGCAAATACTTAATTGACCGGCTCCCGGAAAATTTGGAACAATACGAATGTAAACACATTGAACAGGGTTATCTGAATACAGATCCCGTTGTCCGCATCCGAAAATCAAATGACAAATATACATTGACTTACAAAGGTGCGGGACTGATGTGCCGCGAGGAATATAATCTTCCGTTAAACGCAGAAGCGTTTGCCCACTTAAAAGAAAAAATTGATGGAATACTCATCCAAAAGCGCAGATACCTGATTCCACTTACCGATAAGCTGACCATTGAACTTGATGTCTTTGAAGGGGAACTTGCGCCTTTACAGCTTGCCGAAGTAGAATTTGAGACAAAAGAAGAGGCAGAACATTTCGTCCCGCCTGCATGGTTTGGGGAGGATGTCACATTTTCCTCCAGATATCATAACAGTACGCTCAGCAAACGCTAAGCGCACTGTTTTTCTAAATGCTTTTTTCATGACATTGTAACGACACCGTGCTGCCTCTTTTATCTCAGACGGTTACTCTCGTACCGCTGTCTCGTTCGAAGGCACATCTTCAGCTGATCATAGCGATCGTCAATGTCACCTTCCGGGATCACAACATCCAATGCAACCGCCAGCGTATTGATTATCTGGTCATCGATCTCATCCCGCAGTGCAACCAGAATATTATAGCGCTCATCAAAGTCTTCGGAATCCAGAAATTCCAGAACCTTTGGATTGATACCGCCCTCGTATTCACTCTGCACACTTGTTTCCTTTTGCGCTTCTGCCGGCACATCCGAGGATAATTCAACCCGCTCAAACCGGTATTTCTGTGCCACATCCGGATATTTTTCGTGGTCGACTTCACTCATAAACATTTCCAATGGTCTTGCATACACACCAAAATCTCCGTAGAGTGCCTGATAAATCACAAGCTGCTCACCCGTCTCAGAATGCTTTGCCACCGCAATGATCTGATATAATTTATTTTTGAAATGCCGGTAAAATTCTCCGCTTTTTGGTAATTGCCGCACGCTGTTTTCCTCTTTTCTGCCACAAATTATGTAAACTGCTTTTTCCAATGAACTGCACTGTCAGAAATCTATAAATTGTTTCCAAATTCCTGATAGCTGTTCAACATATCCACGCCTTCTGCAATAAAATCCCTGTCAAATTCCAGATTACCACTATAGCCCATGATCATGAGATCGTTCAATTTCTTCATGATATCGCAGTCCTCATCAAAACCTGCTCCAATCTGCTGACCAACAGGTTTTACCCCCTGCATTGCAACTTTTTCACTCGGTGTCAGTATCGGTGTATCTGCCGCTCCTCTTGCAGCCTCATGCTGCATTCTGTCTGCATTTTTTAATAAATCCTCATTATTTTCCTGTACATTCTGTTTTGCACGGCTTAAAATATCCTGACCTGCCTTAGCCCTTGATGCCTGTGCCGGATGCTTTGCCTGCAGCCATGGATTTTGTACCGGACGTCCCGACTGCTGTGGTCTGTATGGCTGTGCCTGTCGATTTGACTGTGCCCCTCTGTACGGCTGTGCCTGACGGCTTGACTGTCCTGCACTATAGTTCTGTGGCTGACGGTTCATCTGCCCGGCTCCATAAACTTGTTGGCGGTTATTCTTTACCGGTTTTCCATTTATATAGGTAGTATTGTTTCGATTTGCTCCCTGATTCTGTGCCTTTACCTTTGACACGATCACTGCGATCACAATAATAATAAATATCAGTTCAAACATATTTCACCCTTCTCCCTCTGCACTGCAATATTTCGTTGCTCCTATCAAATATTATAATAGTTTCTGTTTTCTTTCACAAGTCTTGATTTTATATGTAATGAAAAAGAAAAACGGTACAGACAAATATGATATTCCTGTTCGCCGGACATTCCGATAAGCCTCTAAAGAGTCTTATCTCCATGGCTCACAAAGGAAATCATATTTGTCTGTACCGTTTTTCTTTCATTTACGTTATGGATGACTTGTGAGAGGACGCTTATACATGCCCGGTCAACGTTATGAATTGCACCACAAGATCTGCAATTTACGTTATGGAACTCCGGGTTATGGGATGAGTGCCTATAAAGGGAGGTGACGACAAAATGCGGTCATTCTCGATGTCTTGTGATTCGCCAATCATAAAAGGGCACACCTCCCGGAGTTTCATCTTTGGGTTCTGCCGCTCGTAACATGGATTGACGGATTTTCAGATTGAATTTCTATGGAGTGTATGTTCAAAATATTGCAGTTTCATAACTTATGAGATAATGAATGTAAAATGGACGAATATTGTTTTCGTTTTGCGTTATGGAGATGAAACTCTCCATTTGTGGAAGCCTCTGCTGAACACAAATGATCAGAGAGGTTCATCGCAATGTTTAACGCAACGAAACACAATATTCGTCCATTTCACATTCATGTTTTCGTAAACATGTCAGACTGCAATATTTTGTTCATAACCGAAATTATAAAATTCAATCTAAAAATCCGCGCCACCACCTACAGGCGGCAGTTCATAAGTTAAACTCCGCTTACTCCTGATAGATTTTGATGATGTCTTTCACCACTGCAACCAGTTTCTCGTAACTCATCGACGAAGTATCCAGACAGAAATCGTAATTTCTCGCATCATTCCATGCATTGCCCGTATAGTACTTATAATAGTCTGCGCGGTATTTATCAATCTTTGCAATCTTCTTCTCCGCCTCTTTTGCAGAGATACCATTCTGGTCAACGACACGCCTGATACAGTCCTCCAACGGTGCGTAGAAAAATAAACGGATCACATCCGGATTATCTTTTAAAACATAATCTGCACAGCGGCCAATGATAATGCACGACTCCTGTGCTGCAAGATCTTTGATGACCTTTGCCTGATAATTGAAAAGATTGTCATCTGATACAAAATCGCTGCTTTCCGGCGGAAGCACTCCGCCTTTATATGGATTCTTTTTTAGGATATTTAACAAAAGTGGTGACTTTTTCATTTTCTCATCCACTTCGCCAAACAATGCCTCATTGATTCCACTCTCATCAGATGCCATTCTTAAGATTTCTCTGCTATAACAGTTAATGCCAAGATCTTTTGCCAGTAAATTGCCAAGTGTCTTACCACCACTGCCGTAGCTTCTCGCAATTGTAATTACAGTTTTTTTCATATCCTGCCCCAGCCTTTCTGCAATTCTTTCTTTCAGTATACACCTCTCTGCCCAAAAAGTGTACCTCATATCCACATTTACATCGTCTGTTATTCACCAAGATATGCCTTCTTAATGGAATCATTGTTCATCATTTCCTTTGCATCTCCGGACAGCACAATATTGCCGGTCTCTAATACATAGGCACGATCTGCGATCGCAAGTGCTTTTTTTGCATTCTGCTCTACAAGCAGTACCGTTGTTCCACCCGCAGAAATCTCCCGGATAATATGGAAAATCTCTTCTACAAGAATCGGAGAGAGTCCCATGGAAGGTTCATCCATTAAAATGATCTTCGGCTTTGACATCAGTGCACGTCCCATAGCAAGCATCTGCTGTTCGCCACCGCTCAGTGTTCCGGCAAGCTGGTTTTTCCGCTCCTCCAGACGCGGGAAGCTCTTGTATACACGTGCCAATGTCTCCTCGATCTCTTTTTTATCTTTTCTGGTATATGCGCCTAATTTCAGATTTTCGTACACAGATAATTCTGCAAACACACGTCTTCCTTCCGGTACATGTGCCATTCCCATGGATACGATCTTATGTCCCGGAATTTTGCTGATATCTTTGCCCTCAAAAATAATCTCTCCGGCTTTCGGCTGAAGCATTCCAGTGATGGTCTGTAACGTTGTGGTCTTTCCAGCTCCGTTGGCACCGATCAATGCAATGACTTCGCCCTCATTTACTTCAAAGGAAATACCTTTAATGGCCTGGATCACACCATAATATACTTCCAGATTTTTTACCTCAAGCATTGCCATAATAACGTCCTCCTATTCACCCAGATATGCCTTGATAACCTGTGGATCATTTAATACATCACTGGTTTTTCCCTGTGCTAACACCTGTCCGAAGTTCAACACCGTAAGTTCCTCACAGATTCCTGACACAAGCTTCATATCATGTTCGATCAGAAGAACCGTCATGTCAAACTCATCCCTGACAAAATGGATCGTTTCCATCAGTTCTTTTGTTTCATTTGGATTCATACCTGCTGCCGGTTCGTCAAGCAGTAATAATTTTGGATTTGTCGCAAGTGCACGGGCGATCTCCAATTTTCTCTGTTTACCATAAGGAAGATTGGATGCAAGGAAATCAGCCTCTTTATCCAGATCAAACACTTTCAGAAGTTCCATTGCCTTCTCATTCATCTCTGCTTCCACTTTGCGGTATTTTGGCAGACGCAGGATTCCTGTCAATGTAGAGTAAGGCATTTGATTATGTAAACCTATTTTGACATTATCCAGAACAGACTGTTCTTTGAAAAGCCGGATATTCTGGAACGTTCTGGCAATTCCCTCTTTATTGATCTCCACCGTCTTTTTGCCCGTAATGTCTTTTCCGTCCAATGTAATAGTTCCATCGGTTGGTGTATACACACCTGTCAGCATATTAAAACAGGTCGTTTTTCCTGCACCGTTTGGTCCGATCAGTCCATATAACTGTCCCTTTTCAATTGTAATGTTGAATCCGTCTACCGCACGAAGTCCACCAAAGGAGATCCCAAGATTTTTTACCTCTAATAATGCCATATTATGCTGCCTCCTTTTTTGCTGGCTTTTTGAATTTTGCTGCGATACGCTGTCTCATCTCAATACATTTTGGTGCCCAATTGAAAAGCATCATTACGATCAGAACGATGGAATAGATCAACATACGATAATCCTTCAGTCCACGGAGCACCTCCGGAAGCAGTGTTAAAATGACTGCTGCAATGATCGATCCACGGAAGCTTCCCATGCCGCCTAATACGACAAATACCAGGATCATGATGGACATATTGTATCCAAAGTTGTTTGTATTTGCTGTCAGTGTTGACAGGTTGTGTGCATACAGAACACCTGCTGCACCGGCCATAGCTGCTGAAATTGTAAATGCCATGAGTTTATATTTTGTAACATTGATTCCGATAGACTCAGCTGCGATTACATTATCACGGATCGCCATGATCGCACGTCCGTCTCTGGAATTGATCAGGTTCAGAACTACGAATAAAGTAACCAGGATCAGAATCACACCTATAGTAAAGGTTGACTGTCTCGGTGTACCTGTGATACCCATGGCACCACTGATGATCATTTTTCCACCAGGCTCCATTCCAAGAGACATCTGGTCTTTCATGGAAAAATGGATTCCGTTGCTGTCAATTCCTACATAAAGCACATTGATGATATTCTTAATGATCTCACCAAATGCCAGTGTTACGATAGCAAGGTAGTCACCTTTCAGACGAAGTACAGGAATACCGATCAGGAATCCAAAGATACCTGCACATACAGCTCCAATGATCAGAGCAACGAAGAAACGAAGTCCTGCATTTGTAAATGTATCCATAGTTGCCTTTGTAAATGCTGCACTGGTGAAAGCACCGATACACATAAATCCGGCATGTCCAAGACTTAACTCACCCAGAATACCAACCGTCAGGTTCAGGGAAAGAGCCAGGATAATATATACACAAAGAGGCACCAGAAGACCCTGCATCAGATTGGAAAGCAGATTCCCTGCGATCATTCCCTGTACGATCAGATATGCTGCAAGAACCATTCCGTATGTAATGAGATTGCTTTTTGTTGTTTTGTTTAATTTCTTCTTTTCCATGTCTGCCACCTCACACTTTCTCCTGAATGTTCTTACCAAGAATACCGGTAGGTTTCACAACCAGAACTACGATCAGAACACCGAATACAATGGCATCAGCCATCTGTGAAGAGATATAAGCTTTACCAAAAATCTCCAGGATACCCAGAACAACACCTCCGATAAAGGCTCCCGGGATAGATCCGATACCGCCAAATACAGCTGCAACGAATGCTTTGATACCAGGCATAGCACCTGTATATGGTGTCAAAGACGGGTATGCAGAGCAGAGAAGCACACCTGCGATTGCTGCAAGTCCGGAACCGATTGCAAAAGTAATGGAGATTGTTTTGTTTACGTTAATACCCATTAACTGGGCAGCGCCTTTATCCTCAGATACGGCAAGCATTGCCTGTCCTGTTTTTGTCTTGCTGATAAAGAGCATCAGACCTGCCATGATCAGGATACCACCGATAATGGTTACGATGGTTACACCGGTGATCACGATAGAACCACCTGCAAGTTTCAGGGATGGAAGACTGATCACGTTACTGAATGATTTGGTATCTGCTCCCCAGATCAGAAGGGCCACGTTCTGAAGCAGGTAGCTGACACCAATTGCTGTGATCAGAACAGCCAGAGGTGAAGCTGCATTACGCAGTGGTCGATACGCAACGCCTTCGATCACAACGCCCATGAGTGTACAGATGATAATGGACAGCAGGATGGCTAAAATCGGATTTAATCCCATGCCGCTGACTGCGACATAAACTACATAAGAGCCGACCATGATAACATCTCCATGAGCGAAGTTCAGCATTTTAGCGATTCCGTATACCATGGTATAACCAAGGGCGATGATCGCATATACACTTCCGAGGCTGATACCACTGATAAGATATGATATAAAACTACTCATAGAAGTCTTTCCTTTCTTATATTTAAATAATTTTATTGTGTGTAAAACTGGCAGATTTGCCTTTAGCGAAATCTGTCTTGTTTATTTTGCCAAAAGTAAATCTGTCATTAACGCATTAATGTAATAACGTATTAGGCAACAGGGCTGTCTGCATAATTCAGACAGCCCCGTTGGCATGCAACCATTGTCCACTCCAGGAACAATCGCATTTTATTTCTTATGAAATCTTTTCAGTTATTTCAATTTCATTATTCCATTGCTGCGTAAGCACCATCTTTGATTTCTACAGCTTTCGGAGCTTTGTTCGGCTCACCGTCTTCTGTCCATGTGATCTCGTCACCTGTAACACCTTCAAGTGTGATCTCGGTCATGCCTTTTTCAAGTGCTGCACAGATATCTGCAACATCCATGTCTGCTTTTACATCTTCTTTTTCTGCTGCTGCTTTGACTGCGTATACTGCATCATAAGCATCTGCTGCGAACTGGTTTGGTGTGTCTTTGTAAGCATCTTTGTATGCTTTTACAAAGTTCTGGGTTTTCTCATCTGTAGAATCTGCTGCAAATGGTGTAAGAAGCATCAGCCCCTCTGCAAGAGATGTATCAAAGTTTTCTACACCAAGGATACCGTCCATACCGTCGCATCCGAAGAATTTAGTTTCAAATCCCATGCTGTCTGCCTGTGCAAGGATCAGGGAAGCTTCTGTATAATAAATCGGAAGGAATACTAATTCAGCACCACCGTCTTTTGCTTTCTGAAGCTGTACGGAGAAGTCTTTATTGTTATCAGCAGTGAATGCTTCGGAAGATACGATTTCAATACCCTGATTAGCTGCTTCTGCTGTGAAGTTCTGTGTGATACCTGATGAATATACATCAGAGCTATCGTAGATAATAGCTACTTTTGTAGCAAGTTTATGCTCTCCAATGTACTGAGCTGCTGCAGTACCCTGGTTCGGGTCAGAGAAGCATACACGGAATGCATTTGCCGGTGCAATACTCTCTACAGCAGATCCTGACGGAGTCAGCTGGAACATATTGTCCTCTTCTGTCTTAGCAGATACTGCAGTACACGGTGTAGAGGTTACAGTACCCATGAGCATCTGCATACCCCAGTCTTTCAGTGTATTGTAAGCGTTTACAGATTTCTCTGTGTCGTTCTGGTCATCCTGAAATTTATATTCAATCTTTTTGCCGTTGATGCCGCCGGCAGCGTTTATCTCGTCTACTGCAAGCTGAATACCATTCTGCACGGCTTTTCCGTAGATAGCTGCGTCACCTGTTGTAGGTCCGATGCCGCCAATCTTAAAAGTGTCAGTTTTTTTACTTCCTTCGTCTTTCTTGCCGCCGCAGGCACACATAGAAAATGCCATGGCTGATACAAGTACAAGGCTTAATGCCTTTTTCCATAATCTCATAATGATTCCTCCATTCATTCTTTCTTTTACTAAAGTATGGTAGTTTTTTAGAACTGATTTGTCAATAGAAAAAAGTACCAAAAGTTGAAGGAAATTAAAGCTATAATTGACAATTTTTCACCTATATATATACCAGGTGTTAAACTTTACTCAATTTGCGAAGTTTCTTTTTAAATTTCTTTCAATTTGTAAAGTGCTTTTTTAAACTGGACTGAGAAAATTATTACGGTAAATGATACTGCAATAAAATCAGCAATCGGTTCAGCCATATATACTCCGTTTGTTTTATTTGACACAAAATTTGGAACTATATAGATAAGCGGCAGAAGAAGTACAAATTTTCTCACAACTGCGACTATAACTGAGCATATTGCATTGCCTATTGCCACAAATGTCATCTGGCACGCTATCTGTATTCCAAACATAAATAACATTCCGCAATAGATTTTAAGTGCATCAGCCGTAAATGTCACAAGTGATTTATCTGAACTGAATATGCCTGCAAATACACTTGGAAACATTTGTATCAATGCCCAGAAAATAACAGAATAGCTGAGTGATACAGTGATTAGGATTTTGAATGTCTTTTTGACACGGTCTGTGTTTTTTGCGCCGTAATTGTAGCTGGTGACAGGCTGTGCTCCCTGACCGATACCCTGTAATGGAAGCATAGCGAACTGCATAACGCTTGTAAGTATTGTCATTGCTCCCACGGCAACATCACCGCCGTATTTTAAGAGTGATGAGTTGAAGCAGACTGAGATAACACTCTCGCTTGCCTGCATGACAAATGTTGAAACACCGAGAGCCATACATGGCAGGATAACATCAGCCGAAGGCATAAGGTATTTTTTCTTTATTTTCAAAAAAGTTTTTCTGCCTGTCAAAAATGAGATTACCCATATACAGGAAACACCCTGCGAAATGATGGTAGCAATGGCAGCACCTTTTACACCAAGACCAAGCACAAAAATAAATATCGGGTCGAGTATGATATTGCATACGGCTCCGATAACTACGGTAAGCATTCCTGTTTTTGAAAAGCCCTGTGCCGTTACGAAAGAGTTCATTCCGAGAGTAAGCTGCACAAAGATAGTTCCTAAAGCATAGATGTTCATATAGCTTGTTGCAAAATCTATTGTGTTGTCACTGGCACCAAATGCCATAAGGAAAAATCTGTTGCCAAAGAGAAGAACAATAGTAAGGATGATCGAAATGATTATCTG
>ERZ773106.899-NODE-899-length-26203-cov-5.043598_pt1 | contig 26203 bp, 25 predicted proteins | sample MGYA00580572_ERZ773106 | MGnify/ENA primary metagenome ERZ773106 (study PRJEB29015, sample SAMEA2737868) | human gut metagenome | biome: human gut; feature: human-associated habitat; material: faeces | place: China | collected 2012 ... | reverse complement strand
GCTTATTATTAATATAAGCGGCAACTTTCTGGAGATATTCTTCACTTTCATATCCACTCAGCGTAAATACTTTTCCGCCTAAAATGACCTCTGTATTATTCTTTGATGACATACCATCCTCCTGCTATATAAATACATTTCTATTTTTACTTTATTCTATTTATTCAATAACCACCAGCCTCGCCGTGCATGCGCAGGTGCGCTTCGCTCCCCTGCGCTGTCGGGCATTCGCCCTATCGCATAAAATCATAAAGAAGTGCTTTGTGCGAGCACAGCACTTCTTTCCGCTTTCATGCGGCACGGCTCATTGCTTACGCACATTATACCATAGGTTATTGAATTTGTTCAACACCTAGATTTGCATAGGCGGCGGGGGTGGCTACTCGGCCGCGGGGGGTGCGGTTGATGAAGCCGTTCTGTATCAGGTATGGTTCGTAGACGTCTTCTAAGGTGCCTGAATCTTCACCGATGGATGCTGCCAGTGTTTCTATGCCTACAGGGCCGCCTCCGAATTTGCCGATTATGGTCTGCAATATCAGTCTGTCGTTTCTGTCCAGTCCGTCTTTGTCCACGTCCAGCAGATTTAATGCGTAGTCGGCAACTTCGCCTGTGATTCTGCCGTCGTATTTGACCTGTGCAAAATCACGTACACGCTTTAACAGGCGGTTGGCAAGACGCGGTGTTCCTCTGGAACGCCTTGCAAGTTCGTGCGCGCCCTTTGTATCAATGTCAACATTTAACACACTTGCCGAGCGGATAATAATTGTTTCCAGTTCTTTTACGGAATAAAATTCCAAATGACTGACTACCCCGAAACGGTCACGAAGCGGTGCAGAAAGAAGTCCCGCTCTCGTTGTCGCCCCGACCAGTGTGAATTTCGGAAGTTCTAACCGGATTGAACGCGCCGTAGCGCCTTTTCCTATCATAATGTCGATTTCATAATCTTCCATTGCAGGGTATAAAACCTCCTCTACCTGCCGGTTTAAACGGTGGATTTCATCGACAAACAGGACATCACCTTCCTGTAAATTATTTAAAATTGCCGCCATTTCACCCGGCTTTTCGATTGCCGGTCCGGAAGTCACTTTTAAATGGGTTCCCATTTCATTTGCAATAATACCGGCAAGTGTCGTCTTACCCAGTCCCGGCGGGCCGTAAAACAGCACATGGTCTAACGAATCGCCACGTTCCTTTGCGGCTTCGATATAGACCTTTAAATTCCGCTTGACTTTTTCCTGCCCGATATAATCTTCCAGTGAAAGGGGTCTTAAATTATTTTCAATTTTAACATCTTCTTCCACCAGTTCTGTGGAAATCATTCTTTTTTCCATATTTTTATTTCCTTAAATCAACTTTTTCAAGGCTTCCTTTAAAATCTGTTCTGAATCTTTTTCTTCGGCATTTTCAACCTGCTGTACCGCCTTCATCGCCTGCGCGCTCGCATATCCCAGCGCCACAAGTGCTTCTACTGCCTCATTCCTTGCAAGCAGTACATCATTTTCAGACGATGCTTTTTCTTTATTGGCAAGTGCCGTTTCAAAGACTTCGGCAAGTTTTAATTTATCCTTTAATTCGATAATCAGCCGCTTTGCCGTCTTTGCGCCAATACCCGGTGCGGAAGAAATCGTCTTGACATCTTCTGAAAGCACCGCAAAACGCAAATCATCCGGTCCAATCGTTGAAAGAATCGCCAGCGCGCCTTTCGGTCCGATACCGCTGACATTCAGCAGTAATTTAAACACTGATAAATCGTCCCGGTTTAAAAACCCGAATAAATTCATCGCATCTTCTTTGACATATAAATATGTATAAATCCGTACGGAACTGCCAACGGACGGCAGGCGGTCAAGCACCGAACCCGGTACGCGGATATTGTATCCGATACCGTTTGTTTCCACAACCACCGTATCTTCAAAAACCTCGGTTAGTTCTCCTTTTATATATGAAATCATTTTTCACTCCGTTATTTTCTTAGTTCTGTGATGCTGGTTCATTTCCCAGACAATGATTGATAAACTGCTGTGCGGTTCTGCCGGAAATACCGCCATGGCTTAATTCCCACTTGTTTGCTTCTGCACACAGTTCTTCTTCGGTCATGGTAAGGCCGTTCTTCTTTGCCAGATTGACAACAATATTAAAGTATTCCTTCTGTGACGGCTTTGAATAATTAATCTGACAGCCGAAACGGTTGACTAAGGATAATTTTTCCTCGATGGTATCGGAACGATGCAGTCCGTTTGCAGATTCCATATCGCTTCTGTCGTTCCATGTTTCCTTAATCAGATGTCTTCTGTTAGAAGTTGCATAGATTAAAATGTTGTCCGGCTTTGTTTCCACGCCGCCCTCGATAACTGCCTTTAAGAACTTGTATTCGATTTCAAATTCTTCAAAAGAAAGGTCGTCCATATAAATAATGAACTTATAGTTTCTGTTCTTAATGTCTGCAATGACGGTCGATAAATCCTTAAACTGGTGCTTGTAAATCTCAATCATGCGCAGACCCTGGTCGTAGTATTCATTGACAATCGCCTTGATACTCGTTGATTTACCCGTACCGCTGTCGCCGAATAACAGCGCATTGTTGGCTTTTCTGCCCTGTACAAAAGCTTCTGTATTTTCAACGAGCTTCTTTTTCTGGATTTCATAACCGATTAAATCATCTAACATAACCTTGTCCATATTGTTAATCGGGTGGAACGTTACTTTGCCGTTGTCACTGCCTGTAATGCGGAATGCCTTATTTAAACCAAACATACCGACACCGTAAGCTCTGTAAAATTCCGTAACATGCGCAAAGAATTCATCGACATCCTTTGCTGCCGCAAGCTTTTCACTTAATACCTGTACCTTTTCAGACACATTTTTATTGTACATCAGTTCTTTTTTGACAATCGCCTTATAATCGGAAATAACCGAAAAGCAGTTAATGCCAAGCTGGGCTTCAATTTTAGAAAAATCATAGTGGAACAGGTTCATAAACACCTGAAAATCATTTTTTGCAAATGCATTGACACTGCCGTCATTTGCACCAACCTTTTCACAGGTAATGCTGAACGGATTCTCATTGGTAATTAAAATAAAGGTCAGATAATTATGCCACAGATTTTTGTCAAAGCCATAATCCGTTGCCACTTCTAACAATCTCTTAATCTGCGTATAAATATCCTGTGTCAGCTGCGCATCGGAAGACTCCTGCATTTCAAATCTTCTGAAAATATCCGCAAATTTATATAAAATACAATCCTGGTCCATATTGCCATACATAATTAACTTTGAAATTTCCTGATACATCTTTTTCACCCTTCTACCTTTCTGAATCATACTTATTATATAATAAAGGAATGAGATTATTTGTCAAATCTTTTTGCACCGTAATTCAAAAAACGGATTAAAATTAAATAAAAAAAGCCAATAATGATTGACACCTTTGAAATTAATGATATAATCTGAAAAGAACTTTACATAAGGTCATAAGGTTCTTTTTGAATTTTGACTGATATTTCATTTCTTGAAAATGGAGAGGATAAATGGAATGAGAACAATAAATACTATCAACTCTATCTTATATATAGCGTTGACTGTACTGTATTTTTACCAGTTTATTTACATTGTAATCGCACTCATTGGCGACAAAAAAAAGAAACTGGACACTTACGAAGCAAAGAAGCTTCACAAATTTGCCTTTATTATAGCGGCGCGGAATGAGCAGGCAGTAATCGGCAATCTGATTAACAGTATTAAACAGCAGAATTATCCTGCGGAGTTAATCGATGTGATTGTTGTGGCAGATAATTGTACAGATGATACGGCACAGATTGCACGGGAGCATGGCGCAATCTGCTATGAACGATTTAACAATATGCTCGTCGGAAAGGGATATGCCCTGGACTACTGCTTCAACAAGATTGTGGAGCAATTCGGTGATTATACGGCTTATGATGGCTACTTCATCTTTGATGCCGACAATGTCATTGATAAAAATTATGTCAAAGAAATGAATAAGGTTTTTGACCGTGGCTATAATGTCATTACCAGTTACAGAAATTCAAAAAATTATGATACCAACTGGATTACTTCCGGTTATTCCCTCTGGTTTATCCGTGAGGCAAAATACCTGAATAATCCGCGTATGATGTTAAAAACAAGCTGTGCCGTTTCCGGTACCGGATTTTTGGTAAACAGCTCAATTATCAAGAAAAACAACGGCTGGAAATTCAACCTGTTAACAGAAGATATTCAGTTTTCTGTTGTGAACATTCTGGAAGGTGAAAAAATCGGCTACTGCGAAAGCGCCATGTTCTACGATGAACAGCCGACAACCTTTAAGCAGTCATGGAATCAGCGTATGCGCTGGTCAAAGGGATTTTATCAGGTAATGTTCCGCTACGGCAGGGAACTGATTGCAATGATGTTTAAAAAGCGGGAAATGTTCGTATCCTGCTACGATATGTTTATGACCCTTGCCCCTGCTACACTGCTTTCAATCGGATGTATTTTACTGAATCTGATTTTCCTTGCATACGGTGCAACGGACGTACATATGTTACGAAGGATTCTGCCGGGAACATTAGGCTCTATTGCTTTTGCAGGTGTAAACTTCTATCTGCTAATGTTCTCAATTGGATTTATTACTTTAGTAACCGAATGGAATAAGATTTTAGCTCCTGCGAATAAAAAGATTAAATCCTTATTTACGTTTCCGCTGTTTATGATTACCTACGTACCGATTTCTCTCGTTGCGCTGGTAAAGAAAGTCGAATGGAAACCGATTGCCCACAGCATTTCAAAATCTGTTGAAGAAATTGAATTGCAGCAGCAGGCGAATAAATAAAAATTTTAACCCCCGGTATCTGTGCTGAGAAAATCTCAGTTACAGATACCGGGGGTATTGCTTAATTTATCAATTCTATGTGGCAACTCGATGAACTTTCCGAGAACACTTTCCGATTTCACCAGACATTTATATCTATCGCCCGGTTGCAGTGATACAGGTATTTTCCGATTAATGTACTCTCCGTCCGGCATGGATTTTAAATGCAGATAGGATTCAATCATTGGATAATTCAAATACAATTTTCCCATATCTGTCGAATCCTCAAAGCAACGCTGCATTTCCAAAATTTTTTCTTCAGAAAATGCCGGATCATGTCGTTCATAATCAAATACAAGAATTATATTTGTAAAATCATTCCTATAATAAACTGTTTCCGGATGTTCCTTTTTACTGATTACAAATGGCAAATCAACATCCATTTCATCCTTCGCCCAATCCCTTCCATATTCTCTTACAATGTCCTCGTACAGCTTATAAATATTGGTACCGTAAATCCATACATCATCTATATCAATATTTAATTCTGGAAAACACTTGAAAACCAGCCAGAATAATTCATCTTTTTCATGTTTTCCCTCTACAATCAGTAAACTCCGGCTGCGCCGTCTTGTTTCTACTCCGTAATTATTCATACTTTTCAAACTCTCCACTGATATACATCTTTTCGAGATTATGACCTTCTCTTAATTCACGTTCTGTTGCATTACAAAGAGCTGTTAATGTTCCTTTCCTTGATAAAATAAACAGACAATCCGGTCTCATAATTCTATTTGTCATCAAATTCGTATTATGTGACGTCATAATCATCTGACATTTTGGATATTTGTGTTTAAAGAAACGGATTACATTTTCTGCCATTTCATAATGATAAAATGCATCAAATTCATCCAGATAAATCAAGGATGCATCCCATACTTTTGGAATCAATCTCCGATAAAGCTCTGCTAATGCCAATGTACCACTTGAAGCATTTTCATAAAACGGCACTAATTGTTCATGTGCAAAATATAATTCTCTTTGTCCGTCCGGTAATTTTTTTAGTATTAATTTACACTCAATTCCCATTGCATTTAAAAAATCTTCAAAATCTTTTAAACGTTCCGGATTTTCTAAACTTTCATAGAAACCCTCATTCATTCTTCCAAAGCGATACCGCATCCCATTTCCTACTGTAATCATCATCATTCTTCTTACATAATTTGCCAATTGAATAAGTGCGGAATCATTTTTTAAAGCCACGTTACTAATCAACCATCTCAAAAATGGCAACTTCGGTTCACTGATTTCATCATCTTCTCCACCTTCCAACGATTGTAAATAACGGTCTACATTTGCAGTTTCTGCATCAATATAATCTAAATTATCAAAATTATATTCTCGTGAACTAAAATTACATTTAAAAATACTTTTCCCATCTATAAATAACTCTTCATCACGCAGTTCCTGATTTGACAACCGCGAATATTTATAACCTAAATCTACATCTCCAAATCTGAATTCATATTGAAACACTGCCGCATCTTCTATGGAATCCGCATTGAGCAAAATCCCATTTCCTGCGTACCTTGTTCCACCAAACATTGTTAAACCTATATCAAGAAGTGCTTTTCCCAGATTTGTCTTACCAGTTGCATTGCGTCCATAAATTAACATTTTTCCGATAATACCCTCTGAAAGACAGTCCATGTTAAACTGATAACCTGCAATATTTTCAAAATCTATCGTAATTTCATCTTTAAAATTTTTGTAATTCTTTACTACAAATTTTTTAAGCATATCTTATAGCACCCTCTTAAATAATCATTAATATATAACTCTATACTTACAGTATAACCATTTTTTTATCTCTCTGCAATAATAATCCGTAAAAAAATTACGGCATTGTAGTTTTAAATATTTATATAGTATTTTACTCCTCACCAACCACCGGATATACGCGCTGTGTCACATAACCGCCCATTAATCCGATAATAATGCCTGTTACAATACCAAAGATTAAAAGTACCGGCAGATAATAATAAATCGCCGTAGTATCCATTAAAAAGACTGCCGCCGTAATCTGTCCGACATTGTGGAAGACACCGCCTGCCACACTCACACCGACAATCGAAAAATGTCCGCTTTTCTTTAAAATCACCATAACCAAAAGACTTAACATTCCGCCTGCCATACTAAACAGAAAACTGTTAAAATTGCCAAATAACACCGCCGTCAGCGTAATCCGCAGCAAATTGACAAGCAGTGCCTGTCCGCTTCCAAGCAGATACAATACCGATATAATGGCAATATTGGCAATTCCCAGCTTCACGCCCGGAACCGGCAGCGGAATCGGTATCAGGGACTCTATATATGAAAATATCATTGCAAGCGCCGTTAAAATACCGCCCAGTGCGATTTTTTTCGTTCTTCCTGTATTCTTGTTTTTCTTTCTTCTTCTCATTTTCTTCTCCATTTCCGCTACTGCACAACCGCATCAAATGTATCTGTCGTTCCTGTGATCTCTACGACAACGCGGTGCGGCAGGCACACAATGGTTTCACCCGTCTTATGAATCGTTCCTGTATGCACACACAGCTTGTCCGGACAGTCTGCATCAGACATATACACTGCATTATCCTGTATTACGATATGATTCATACCGCCCTGATACCCTGATACATCAAATTCCGTATCACTCTTTAATGCAAGCTGCTTTACCACATTGCCGTCTACTTTTATCACAACGGTTTCACCCTGCTTTTTGACACCGAACTGTATCCAAGCAAGCAGCCCTGCGGTAATAATAAGCAGTACCGCAACCAGATAAAAATCCGCAGATTTCAACCCCAGCCGGTTCTTTCTTTTTACTGTTTCTACTGTAAATTTCATTGGTTTTACTCCTGATTTGACTTTTTATATACTTAAAAATCCCTGTCTATTTTAGCATAAACAGACAGGGATTGTATACAGGGAATTTGTTTTTAGCTACTTACCACAATGAGAAAAAGTCTTTAATACCGTCAACAATACTACCTCCTATACCTTTTACAACACCGGCTGCTCCGCCGACTACAGTTCCGATAACACGTCCTACGGTTTCTCCTGCCGGTCCGAAAACCTCTCCTATTTCACCTCCGATATCTGCACCTTCCGATGCGCTGTCCATAACAGACTGCAGGATTGTCCTTTTCGTTTCTTTTGCATAATCGATTAACTCATCATCATCCTTCCACATATTTTCATCCTGATTAATATTGTTGACATAGACTGCTCTTTTTTCTGCCGGTGTAGCTTTGACAATATAGTACAGCAGTTTTGATAAATTGTACGGGCGGCTCTGTTCTTCTCCTTCCTCTTTATAGCCCGCACTGTAATAAATCGGTGTTACATTCACGCCTGTTCCTTCAAAAATTCTGTTTTTCACCGAAGCTGCTTTTTTATCCAGAAATTCTTTTAACGTATTGTTTGGCTCATTTTTGTCATAATCCCAGTTTCTGCCTTTCATTGCCATGTCTGCCTGATTTAATGCAACTAAAATTCTTCCCTCCTTGTCTGCTCCTAAATTCGGAATAATCACATTGTTAATCAGTTCGTAAGACGTTCCTAAATCTCTTGTGCCGCTGTCTAAAATTACCAATACCAAGTCAATCAGCGCATTGCCCTGCGCATCTACCTCTGCCAGCTTGTGAATAATGTTTTTTGCATGTCTGTTATCTGCTTCCTTTCCGTCCCCCAGACCCGGAGTGTCCCATAAAATCAAATTGTCCAGTTCATATTTTTCAATTTCCATCGTTTCAGGGTCTACCCCTACTCCGACTTTTGCAACTTCCGTATCAAACAGGGCATTAATGGTTGAACTCTTTCCGCAGCCCGTTGCGCCGGTAATCATAATGTTAATCTTGTTGTCTTTTAATCTCATTACATTCTTTAACAGTTTACTCTTTTCGTTTTCATTGATGTCTGCGTTCATAATGTCGTTTTCCATGTTCTCAAAAATATTTGTCTTTCTCATACCTTTTTCCTCCTAAAATCCACCATGATTCCAAATACTACTTTCACTTACGCCAAATCGCTGTGCAACTCTTGATACTGCCGTCTGTTTATCCGCTCCTTCCGCTATAAGCTCCAATATTGCAATAATGATTTTTATCCACTGTACCATTGCCATTTCACATTCCTCCATTCTGTACTCTGTGAATTGCTTTTCATATCTTCCTTACACTGTTATTATGCTCTTTCTTATTTCACAGTTTTTGTACATCACATTTTAAGCTGCCTCCTCTCCCTTGGAATATTATCAATTATCATATCCAGCAGTTTTTCAACATTGTAATTCCTTTCCGCCGAGTAGTATACCGGCTTTACTACATTTACTCCTGTCGCCTCCCTGATACGTGACTGTACAGACGCTGCCTTTTGCTCTAAAAATTCATGTAATACATTGTCCGGACAATCCCATATTTCGTTCCAGTGTCTTCCCTTCATCGCAACATCTGCCTGGTTAATGGCAATCAGAATCCGGTCTGTCTGGATATTGGGAACAATTACTTCATTTAACAGTTTATATGTAGTGCCTAAATCTCTCCCTGAGCCGTCCAGTATTACCAGTACTGTATCTATCAGCCCATACTGTTTATCACTTATCGTACATTCCCTGTATAAAACATTTACCAATTCCTTCGCATATTCCATATCTTTATAAACGTTATCTCCAAGTCCCGGTGTGTCCCAAAAACGCAGCAGATTATTTAACCGGACAGAATTGACAGACATGGTTTCCGGCTCGCCCTCATTTCCCACTTTTGCCACCTCCCGCTGAAACAGCGTATTTAACGTGGAAGACTTTCCTGCCCCTGTTCCACCCACAACCAACACATCCAACGGTCTTAAACCTGCTATTCTTAAATTTTCATCAATATCTGCCATTCTATATACACTATTCATACGAACCTCCTAAAGAAATGAAAGCACATCACAAATTGCTCCGCCAATACCTCCAACAATTGTACCTACAACTTTTCCAACCTTTCTGCCTACCGGTCCAAACACGCCTCCTATCTGTTCACCAATTTTCGCGCCTGCCGAAGCGCCTTTGATAACCGACATTACAATGGTATTTCTCGTTTCTTCTCCATAATCCAGTAATTCATCATCATCCTTCCACATATTTTCATCCTGATTCAACGTTGTTACATAGACTGCTCTTTTTTCTTCCGGTGTTGCTTTTACAATGTAGTAGAGCAGTTTTGACAAATTATACGGACGGTTCTGCATTTCTCCTTCCTCTTTAAAGCCCGCACTGTAATAAATGGGATTGACTTTTACACCTGTTGCCTCATAAATTCTGTTCTTCACCGATTCCGCCTTTTCATCCAGAAATGCTTTCAGACGGCTGTTTGGCTCATTTTTGTCATAATCCCAGTTTCTGCCCTTCATCGCCATATCCGCCTGGTTGATTGCTACTAAAATTCTGTTTTCATTACCGCTCCCCAGATTCGGAATAATCACATTGTTAATCAGTTCATAAGACGTGCCTAAATCCCTTGTACTTCCGTCCAGAATCACCAATACCAGATCAATCAGCGCTTTGCCCTGCGCATCTACCTCTGCCAGCTTGTGAATAATGTTTTTTGCATGCCTGTTATCTGCTTCCTTTCCATCACCTAAGCCCGGCGTATCCCATAAAATCAGGTTGTCGAGTTCATACTTTTTAATTTCCATTGTTTCAGGATCTGCCCCTACGCCCACCTTCGCAATCTCTGTATCAAACAGGGCATTAATGGTCGAACTTTTTCCGCAGCCTGTCGCACCGACGATCATAATGTTCATCTTTTCATTTTTTAAATTCATAATGTTTCTAAGCATTCTGCGCTTTGTTTCTTCATTCAGTTCTGTGTTCATTACATCGTTTTCTATTGTTTCATAAATCTTTTTCTTTTCCATAACTTTTTCCTCCAAATAAACCCGTCGTTTACTATGCTTTTATTCTATTCTTTACTATTTCGCATTTTTTGTACAACTCATGTCATGCTGCTTTTAAATCAAAATACTCTACAAAGTACGGCATCATAAAATTCATATGTCTGGCAAGCTTCATCACCGCCCTGTTTCTGCTTCTGGTATGTAACAGACAATTTACCGGAACACCGGCTCTGCAAATGCTGTAACACTGTGCCGAAAAATTTCTCGTAAACATATAACACTCTGTCTTATCCGGCAGCTGCATATAATAATCTAACTTTCCTTTCTTTGCTGAGTTTCTTGCTACGACAAAAATATTGTTTTCTACTCTTACTTTTTTCATTGTTTTTTCCTCCTAAAATTTCTTTGTTCACTTTATTTTTCATTGTTTCCAACCGATAAACACAGTATAAGCACTTGTATTTCGCATTTTTTGTACAACTCATACCGCTGTCCGACTGTTTCTTTCCGGACGAAAGCAGACAATAACGATAAAATACATTTAAGAAACGGGGATTCCTATGTCAAAAAAGACTTTAAACGCCATGAAAACATTGCAGGAAGCATTTGAGAAAAATAAAGAACTGACTATCCCACAGATGATGACACTTTTAAACTGCAACCGCATTTCCGTCAACAATTACATTCACAGACTGGAAGATGCCGGTATTGAATTTCAGAAACGCTGTGAAAACCGCCTGACCTATTACTCTGTCCGGCATTCTTCCGAAGAAAGCCGCTATGAACCGCTTACATTGGATATTCTCAGAAAATATCAGATTGTACGGGAGCTTCAGGCAAAACCTGTTCCAAAGGAATCCTTTGCCGGAAAATTTACGCTTATTTCCGGCACCGGCGATGAAAATCCTGACAGAACACCGCTTGATGTCGGTCAGACCAAATTTTATGAACTGATTAAAGAATTAAAAGAAGACGGCGACATTGAATTTAATACCGGCAATGGGACATACCGGCTTACCGGAAAAAATATTCCGCTTAATATCACCTGTAATGAGGACTTTATATCCAATCTGAATACCGATTTATCCAATATTCCGAGTGGTACACCTTACTTTGACGAATTAAAATCACTCTATGCCAAAACCAATATCCTGCTTGGCAACCTTGATGACCAGCTTCCGTCTTTGAAAAACTATCTCATTTACGGAAAACGATATGACGGTTTACAGACACTTGCCGATACCTTAAAAATTATTACATCCTGTGATTACAAACACAAGCTGCTTAAAATCCGCTATCATTCACGAACAGAAGGTATGCAGACGCTGGATTTTGCTGTTGGCATAATGATCTATAATGTAGAAAAAGACCAGGTTTATCTGATTGGTGATGTTTACTCTGAAAAAACTACAAATACATCTTTGCGCCACCGCATTTTAAATCTGAAACGCATTGAAGCCGCAGAAGAAGAAATCTTTGAAAATCCATGCTATCATGATACTGTTTTTCTGGAAATGTTTCAAAATATGTTCAGTATATCAATTGATAAGCCTTATGACGTCACGATTGAATTTGATAATTTCGGAAACATTGAGCAAAAAATCAATTCGTTAAAAAAACAGCGCCCAAATGCTTCAATTGAACGAAACAACGGAAAATTTATTTACAAAGACAAAGTCAGCGGACTGGATGATTTTGCTTCTTATCTGCGCCGCTTCGGCTTTGGAGTGCGTGTTCTTGCACCTGAAGAACTAAGAGATAAAATGCGTTACTCCGTCACTGAAACACAACGACTTTATCAGGAGGAAACAAACCATGAATTATCATAACCCATATGCCCGTATTCAGGAATATTTTGCACTGCTGTCTGCCAGCATGAATTTTACTGACAGCTCCGATAACGGCAAATCTATGCAGCAGATTTGCGAAAGCAAACAAATTCCGGTCAAAATTGTACGAAATGATTTTTTAACAATTTTTCAATGGCAGCGCAGTATGAACCTTGTTAAAAACAGTGATAAAAATGAACTTGCCGTTCTTTTTAATGATGAAAGTCCCAAATATCAGAAAATCTGTGATACATACGCGCTCGATGAATTATATGATAATTATATGGATGCCGTTCCCGGCAATGATTCAATCCAGGAATTTGAGCAATTCATCACAGACGGTATCCTCGATGCCGTTCCAATCATTTTTTACGATACTGACGCAGGCACTCCAAATACCTGGACACTGCCCCTTACTCCTGACGAAGCCGCCGCTTTACAGTCCTTTTATTCCGATGAAACGGATTCCCTGTCTGTATTCGACCGTTTGAAGAAAACCTATGCCGATACTTATGCAATAAAAGACAGCTATCTTTATACGCACAATTATAATAATTCTTTAAATGATTTACTGTTTAAAATCAATACTGCCATTGATTATCACCGCTGCTTATATATGAAATATTACAGCCGACGGGAAAAAATGGTCTTACGTTTTATCTTCCGTCCTGTCAAAATCGTTTACGATGCAGATGAAAATCTCTACAGTGTACTTTCTATCCGTAATAACTGCAATATTCTTTTAGTACACCGCCTAGACTGTATCATTTCATTGGAAACAACAGATAAAACCATTCACAACAACAAGGAAACCGAATTAATTAATCATATGAATCAAATTGCACCGAATGTATGGGGAAATAACTTTTCATGCGCTTCTAAAGAAATTGCCGATGTAAAAGTAAAATTTTTCAATGCTGCAAATGTACATGAGAAAGTCAAAAAACAGCTTGCCTGCCGTACAAACGGAAAACTGACCCAAAAAGGCGACTGGCTTTATTATGAAGACAAAGTTTACGGTCTAAGCCGCTTCCGCTCATGGATTTACGGATATGGCAGAGCCGCCGTTGTATTAGAACCGGAATCCCTTAGAAAGGATATTATGGACTCCCTTAAAAAGCGGGTGGGTTATTATGAATAGTGTCATTTTTATAAATTAAACAACAATTGATTTTGGCAGTCTTTCTACCTTGTCATTACCATATATAACAACTTCACTGCTTCCCCTGATTTTATAAATCCGCACACTGTCTTTATCACTTCCATAAACTGCCAGCTCTTTTACCAGCTTGTCATACTTATTCTCTTTTATAATACCTTCAAAGGCTGATTTCTGCACACGAAATCCATATCTTTGCAAATGTTTTGCCAGTTTGGTTCGTTTTTTATTATTCTCAATATCATAAATAATCAGTACCAGAATACTATCATCTGCCACTTTTTCATCCACTTTAAAGAAATCGATCAATTTGGTATCCACCTTAGCTGTTCTGTTTTAATAAGTATCAGATTACTGATAATCAGGTCATCGAGTTTTAATCCCCTTTGGGGTATCTGCCCTTCTAAACTTGAGTTGTACAACCCTATCGTTTTACATAGGTACATGTTTCAATCCCCTTCGGGGTGTCTATCCTTCTAAACAATTATGTAAAATATGCTACGAAATCAAAAACGCGTTTCAATCCCCTTCGGGGTGTCTACCCTTCTAAACCGTAAGCGTATCATGCGACGGAGAAGTATTCCAGTTTTAATCCCCTTCGGGGTGTCTACCCTTCTAAACGAAACTCTTCCATTAACAAGGAATCTGATTGTGTTTCAATCCCCTTCGGGGTGTCTACCCTTCTAAACTTATTCATAATACTATAAAATAATATTTAAATCCGTTTCAATCCCCTTCGGGGTGTCTACCCTTCTAAACAGCATCTCTGCAATCCCAGTGTTTATGCGGGCTAAAATGGCAGTTTGCGGGGAAGAATGAATTTTGATGATTTTCCTTATGCAAATTTCATTCAAAATACCCGCCAGCCCAGTATTCATGCGGTGCGCGGTAAAATTCAATTTTTACCGCAACTTACTTTATTTATTATAAAGGATTTTGATTTAAAATACAACCGCAAAAATATAATTTTTACCGAATCCATAACGGCTGATATAGCGAAGCATCCTCCGCTTCCATCGCCTTAATCAGCTGTACTGCCTGCATATCAATCGCATGGCGGAAATCCAGTGGATAATCAATATATGGAAGATACTGTATTTTCGTACTTAACTTCTGCTCCATTCTTTCGATAAAAATACGCACGCCTTCCTTTGTAAAATAAATCCCCGGTTTTCCGTCTTCCTGTTCAAAATGCTCCCGCCTTATGATATGCTTATTTACTGCGCTCATTACCGTTGCATCTACAATAACCGCCCGCCATTCCTCAATTAAATCACATGCCAGTGACGGTGACTTTTCTGCATCTCTATGAAAAAAGCCAAAGTATGAATTTAATCCGTGTGTTTCCAGACTCACCTGTATTTCACGTAAAAGCATACTATACCCGAAACTTAACATTGAGTTAAAGGGGTCTAACGGGGGACGCCTGCTCCTTTTCTCAAAGTAAAAAGCCTCATCCACGCATTTTCCCATGCCTTGAAAATATGCACGTGCCGCTGTTCCTTCATATCCAAGTAATGACGGTCCGTCTTCTGCTTCTTTTGCCTTTTCACAGCTTACTGCAATCATCTTTTTCTCTGCGGCACAATCTTGATTTTTCGATGCTTCATACCGCTTCAATACCACCCGTTGATTGTGCATTTTTGCCATAATCAGACTGCGTGACAATTCCAGTGCAAATTCTGTATCGTACAGACTGCACTGCAATCTCTGCCGCGGTACATTTACATGTGCCACCGATTCCAGTTTTCCAAAATAAGTACCGCCTCTTGAAAAGTAAGAAACTGCAATTCCATTTAGCAGACAATATTCTGTCAATGCCGTCGTAAGCTGTGCCTGTCCAAGAATTACAATTCCTTCTAACTGTTCCAACGGTATTGATGCAATACACTGCTCCTGTAGTGTTGCCTTACACCGCCCGTCTGACATTCCGACAACAACACCGTAATCATTAATGTATAAAATGCTCATAGTCCCTCATATTCCTGTAATCTAGACAACTGGCGGTGTATATAGGCATTTCTATATACACCGCACATTGCTTTATCCGCAATACCAACTTTATCTACGGAATTGCCGTCTGCTTCTGTTATTTTTGCCATATGATTTATTGCTTTTATCAGGACTGTCCTTTTTATTGGTATATGCAATTTCAACACCTGTCTTTGAATAGTAATTGCATAATTTCAAAATTATATCTTGATTTGTCTTACTAAATCGGTTTTCCTTGTAATTACGTCCAATATACTTTTCTGCAATATCTGTTTCTTTATACTGGATACTGCCGTCACAAAGTTCAACAACTCTTTCAACTACTCTGTTTACACTGCATTTTACACTACCCAGACCTAATGGTTTTGCTAGTCCAAGCTTATAGCAGATATCAACTCTATTGTTTTCCTTACCAGCTTGCACATTATCTGTATTACCACCGTTTACAATCCAGATTAATTCACTTAACTGTTTTTCTGAAACATCTTCAAAAAATATTTTTCCAACAAATACAGTATTGGATTTGAGTGGACGAATAGAACAATTCTGATTTTCCGCTTTACCCGAAGTTACTCCCGGTGTTTTGGATAGTTTTCTACATTTAGGATAATGCCAGTAATATTTACGTCCTGATAATACCCCCGGCTCTGAAACCACTTTGCCCGCTTTACTAATATAATAATTATAGCTCCAAAATTCCGTTTCTGCCTGCGGCTTCTTCAAATATTTTTTTGTATTTCCAGTCATTGGCTGACCTAAAATATTCAATGTTACATTTTCATCATAGTACATTTTGGCTTCTTTCTGATATTCCAACGGTGTCAAATCAGCAAAACGAAGTTTTGATGCAGATGCAATACCTTCTCCAATTGTACCAAACAAGGCACATGCAGGACACATATTATTCTTATCCTTACAAGGAGCAAACTCTCCCGCCAACTCTCCAATTGTACTCTCTTTTACTATTTTTACATCTGCCAATTTCTTTTGAAATTTTTTAGGCAGACTCACTTCCGGTATTTCATTTTCTGACAAGCCACTCATACATGAATCTGTAAGCGTTTCATATAAGTTTCTTACCATACCACGGACTTCACTTCCCGGAATGACAGGCTGATGATAAATTTCATCATATCTTTCATTCTCATTAAGCATTGTATAAGAATAAAAATCATATGATTTATGTTCTTCCGATTTTTTCTGCAATACCTCATCCGATATTTTAAATGCCTTATCTGTACTGGAATTTGGAATAAAAAGAGGTGTATATGTTTTAATCGTATACTCAATTACCCCCGTATGTTTATCCTCATCCTCATATTGTTTTCTCTTTTTATCCGGTAATTTTATAAATTCATATGGATTAATCTTTTCTTTCGTTTGATTTTTACTTTGACTCGAATTCATTCTCCTTCACCCCCATTTTCTTCCGGCAGTGCAAGACGGTAATTATACATCTCTGCCATTCCGTTGTCATCGTATTTCATATAATTGATGACACGTATCCTGCTTCCAACCTGTTTAAATTTCTTTTCAAGCAGAATATTTTCTACATATTCATCAATGTCATCTTTCCATGATTCCTCTTTTGTGACCACATATTCTGCCGTTCCTTTTGCAGAACCCGGATATGTACGGTGTGCCGTGCTTTGAACTGCCCGGTATTCACGGCCTGCATCAAATAAATGCAGTTCCAGTATTGTATCTTCTTTTTCCATATTTACTTTTGACACAATATATTCTTTTATATCCGTACCGGTACAGTCATATTTTTCAAAAATAACTTTTTTTCTGGTATACATTAACAGACAGCCCTGCTTTGGTGCCTGTCCGATTTGTTCTAAGCTGTAAATATCCATCTAGCACACCCCTTCCTGTATCATTGCCGCAAGCTGCTTTTTGTAAAGTTCCATATCCTGCTCACTTATCGTACCGGTAACAGGACCGTTTCCTTCAAAAATGCCGCGGCCGATGGCTGTCTGTCCGCCAACAGATAAATATCCCCTGACAATATCTGCAGCTACAAAAGAAAGCATTGCTGCCAGTAACTGATAACAGTTCTCTTTATCTTTTCTGATTTTTATCTCCAGCTGCGTTTCACCGCCAAAATATGCTTTTTCCGTATATAATGCACCATCTACGGTTGCTGCACTGAAACGGTTAATCTTATTTCTGGTAGTTACAAGCGGAACTGAATTTTTTAATACACTTTCGCCTATTACAATCATGGACTGCTGGGCTGTTTTTTTACCTTTTTCCGCTTTAACGTCAACATAGCCAAACCAGCCGTTTATCATGCGTTCCGCCGCTTCTTCGGAGCAGTTTAAATCCTTTAATAACTTTTTGGTTCTACTGCGGACTGCACCCGCCCAGCTTGTCCCCGGTATCACAGGAACACTCTGCTTTTCCTCTCCATTTTCAAATATCTGCTGAATGGTGAGCTGTTCAAAATCCGCTTCTTCCGGTCTGGTTGAATACTTACGGATACTGATTCCACCGGTAAGCTTTAACGGTATAGTAATGGAAACATATTTTTGTGCGCTGACCTCCTGTTTTTCCCAGTCCTTCCAAAGACAGCCCGGTCGTTTTCTTCGTTCTTCTTCTGTTTCACTGCAATAGCAGACCCAGTCCTCGGCACTTTCTTTTCCTGAAGCAAATTCCCACTTATACACCTTGTTGATTCTTAATCGTCCCAACCCGCGGTTTTTCTTAAAGCCAAAACGAATTGCTCCCTGCTGTACGGCTGACAATAGTTCCCGGATTTCTTCAACTCCGTCTGAATTTTCATCCTGTGCGCGAATGACTTTTTCAATGCGGATAACAGCCTTTCCTGTTTCAACCACTTCATAATCATATTTTGCTCCGGGTATGGCAGTCTTTCCTTCTGTCAGTCCTACGCCGTCACGAACAGAAATACTGTATTTTTTATTCTGGTCATTTTTAATATCAAGTTTTTGAATATACGCATCTGAAATAAACAGTGAACTCATCTTTCCATTTTCCCCATCTGCATAACCAAATACACAGTTCTTATTTTTATCCAGTCCTAAATAATTGCGCATAGCACCGGCTATGGCAGTTCCCGGAATAAATACTTCACCGGAAGCATTTTTTAACACATCCGAATCCGTATTTTCCGCTGTACCGTTGGATATTGATAAAGGAGATGCAAGTTCCACATCTGCGGCAATATAAATTCTCTTTACAATGCTATTTACACTATTGTTCTCACTGCTCATCTGGTACGCCCTCCTTCTGTCTTAACCGGTATTTTAACTGAATTAAATACTGTCTTAAATATATCATTTCTATATTTTCGTTATCCTTATATTCAAAATCAGACATGTGATACTGTTCCATAAACTTATCCTTAATATCCTTACTGTCACGCTCTACTGTTTCACAAATCTTTTTTGCCTGTTCAAGTTTCTTCTTTTTTTCCTCACTTTTTTCACCATATCGATCTTTGCAAGTACTCTTCACCTCTTCTAACGACTTGCTTTCACTGCACATAATCTGCATATTGCTGACCGTTGCTTTAGAATAGCTGCCGTATTCTTTTTCATGGTCTTTTGCCTTGTGTGCGGCATAGGCATGCAGATATTCATCAAATAAATTACCGGCTACCTCGCCAAACAGTTCTGTACAAATCTTAATTTTCCCGGCTGTATCCTGATCTTTGACTGCTGACAGCGTTTCCTGTACATACTCGCCATAGTACGCACCTTCCTCACAAACTGCCAGTTCACATTCACCGTATCCTTCTGTGTTACGCTCTCCAAGCCAGATTGTACCCACCGGTATATCCACTGCATTTTCTGCCTTAAACTGTATCACCGTTCCCTTGTCAAATGCACCTACTGTCGGTTTTCTAAGCCCCCATGTGACATTGTATCCACCGACAAATGTTGTCTTGATGTACCGGCTCTCAACCGAATTTTCCAATATATTCTCATTCTGCCACAACGCTGCCGACAGTTCTTTCACCAGTTCCTTCGCATCTGTTGTATACATCGCCTTTTCGCTGTATAAAATCAAAGGTGCGTTTAATTTAAGATAAAAATTTTTCACGGACTGCATTTCCGGTTTCTTCTGCACTGCTGTCTTTGTCACTGTGATTTCACAGTTACCGTATTCTGCATTTCTGGCATATCCAAATGATGCCTGACTACTTTTCTTTAACAGTTCATAAATTTCCCGGATAAATTCCGGTTCGCCGCTGATAAATCCTTTAAATGTCTGCCCTGCCTTAATCGATGAAATCTGATAAAATTTTGACGATGTACTGTCTACCGCTCTGCCGATAGATTTATCTTCCGGTCTGCTGTGGTGGTATCGTTCTTCCATTTCCACATCATATTTTTGAAGTCTGCCATCTTGTGGCATGCAGACATAACAGTGCTTCATCTGATTGAGCTGTACATGGTCTTCAGTCGATTTGTCCTTTTGACCATTTCTCTCCGGATCAAAAAGTTTGTTTCTATAATGAACTTTATCATTCTTTATCCCATACAGAAACGCAGGAACTTCCGTCAGCCTTTCTCCCTTATGGGACAAATACGCATTTCCAAATATCAGCTTATTATCAGAAAGTGCTGTTAAAAATTTTTCTTTCTGTTCCGCTCCTGTAATCCGGTGTAAAATATGTCCCAGCACCTTTGCACCTTCAATATAGTCCATTGAACTTTCTTCCTGACCGTGGACAGATTTACAGATTACCGGTGATAATAACCGGATTTCATATTCCAGATAATCCGCATTCTGCTGATATGCTGCACATTTTACAGGATTATTTTTTTCTGCCTGTACTTCCAATGTTGCTTTTATTTCACCAAAACCTCTTGTTCTGGCAATTCCCATATGTTTCAGAACCGCAAGGCAGTTTTTCAATTCTTTTTCATACTTCTCATCCATTTCAACTGCCGCATAAAACACCTGCCCTTTATTGGCAACACGCATGGTACGTAAAGACTGCTCCTGTGCAACACCGGTTTCATAATCAATTGATGTCTGCACTCTTACATAACTAAATACCTTTAAAATATTCTGCGGATGACACAGCACTGGACTGACAGATTGATTCTGCCTGATTTCCGATACAAAACGCTCTCTGTCTGCGATATAGGCATCCCGGATATGTACCGCTCCCGCTTTGCCTGCCTTTTCACTGTCCGAATCATCATTTCCCTGTGTGCCGAACATTTCCTGTACACCTATTGGCATACCCCAGTCTTTCAGTTCTAAAGCGCATTCCCGCAAACAGCCTTTCAGACGCTTTGCCGGAATGTACGGAAAACCGTATTCGTCATAACAAATATCTGTATCAATCGCACTGTTGTAAATTCCACCGTCCGATACACACATATCACTTAGCAATTCAATTTTAATCCGATAATTACGCATCTGCATTTTCCTCCTGACTCTGTGTGATATACAGATTATAGTCCATAATTTCTGCCGCATCATACCACAATGCCGTCTGTACGCCGTTGATTTCTTCATACAAGCTGTCTTTTGGAAGCTTCCAGTCCCTTGACTTTAAAAAAGCGTATAAGGTATCCATCTGGTATCTGCCCAGACTGTATGTATTTCGTATATCTTTGACAAAAGAACGCGGCAGATTCTTTTCATCTGAAAATTTTCTGATGTTTTCTTTTAAACTTGTATAATCATTTAATTTTCCGGCATTTTTACTCAATCCGTATTGATGAGTTGTCGGAATGTAGTACGGACGGATTAAAAGATTTTCCCCGGTCGGCGTACTGTATTCTTCCTGTCTGACCTTATCAAGATTTTTACAATGAATATTTTTACAAATCTGAAAGTCTACGTAATTGCCAATACGCTCTCCACCCGACTGTAATTTTTCTTTATTTTCATCCTTTTTGGCTTCGCCTTTAGCACTTGCACAGCACGCTTCCGCTACTTCATATGCCGTGTAAAACGGAAAATGACTTCCGATATATGCAATTCCCGCACAAATACTAAATCCATATTTTTTAATATTTTCCTGTGTACTTTCTTCACTGACCATCATCAGCCCTGATATCTGCTCGCTGTAGTAACGAACCGTTTCCAGTGCAATGTGTGCATTGCAGACATATGTAATATCATCGCCCGCAACAATTACTTTTCTTACAAAACGTTTAATATTTTGTCCAAATTTGGTGTCTTCATCTTCAAATTCATCTTTCATATTATCAAAAATATCTTTATATGCTTTTTTAATATTGTGGGAAATCTGACGCATTGTATTAACTGCTTTTACATAATCCGGTTCATGCTCAATCTGTTCCCGGATTCTTAATCCCATATTATTACCGTCAATATGCACCACGGCAATACGGCTGTCTTTTCCACGGTTAATATAATTCTCAAGAAATTTATCCTGTTTTAATTCTTTAATTTTTTCATTTTTCTCATCCAGCTTTATGGCAGTTTCCTTACTGATATCCACGCGGTTCTTATCCGGACTTTCTTCAATTGCAGGATACCCCGTTCTGATTTCTGTCTTCATGATTGGAAGCGCACCTAACGGCTTTGAACCTGCCATTTTTGCCTTTACGTCGTCCATTTTATTACGAAGTTCTTCATAGTCATTATAATATTTATCCGTGACTTTTACACAGGCTGCTGCCAACTGTAATGAATATGTATGTTCAATGATATACTTTGACATTATTTTGTTAATATTTCTATATAAATCATTTCCATTGTATATAACATACGCATTTCCACCGCCGATATACAAAACCTGTACGGCTTTCTCTGACATTTTAAACGGTTTTACCTCTTCTTCCTCTTCTCCCTTTTCCCATTCCAAATCCATTTCTTCCGGTTTTATGGATAATTTCTCGCAGGCTTTACGCAATGCCTTCATTAAGATATCTTCTATAATCAAAGATGCGCCCATCGCATCTTTAATATGCGGTGTCCTATAGATATAATCCTGGATTCCCCTGATATCATACATCGCAAGGACTTTGCCGCCTGACTGACTGTTCGCTGTGTGATTATTCTCCATTGACCTTTTCTCCTTTAATCCAATGCCTTTATTTTAATTTTGCCCATTCCGATACTACACTTAATTCCCAGTCCGGAATACTCCCCGAATACCAGCAGTAACCGTATCATCTGCTGTATTTTTTCATCACCGCTGATTCGCACTTCCAGACTGCCTACACAGCCTGCTATCTTTTTCCCTTCCAGCGGAAAACGCTCCGAATGAATATCGCACTGTGTAACATAAGTTGCTTTTACCATTTGCTCCAACAGTTCCGTATTATCTTCTTTTCTGCCAAAATAAATGTAATTATATTTATTCATCAAGTTCTGGTAAATCAGCCTGAAATCCGGCATAAAAACATATCTTCCATTTGATTTAAATGATGTCGGGGTTTCATAATGAAGCGAAAAATGATTCCATTTTTCGTGCCTGCTTACAGACTGTAACAGTGCTTCTCTGGACACTGCCGTAAGCTTTCTATCGATGATTCTGACATGCAGCTGATGTTTGTGAATATCAAATTCTTTAAACGAATCACTCTTTAACGGTTCAATAATCTGTTGATACGCTTCTTTTGTGACCGTTGTAACCGTCCACACGGTATTACCGTCTTCATGACCGACGGCAATACTATATGGATTGAACCGCTGATTATGCAGATATTCTGCATAATCCGTGTCAATATTCTGCATGAGAACTCCCTGAAGATTAGACGACTGATAATATTCCAGCCGGCTGTCTAAGATCAGTTTCAATCTTGCTAACATATGTTCCCCTCACTTTCTTTTATCCCTCTGATTCCGTTTTAATACTCCATAAATCCGGCAAAATGGAATTCACTTTTTTTTACCGGAATTCCTTCGGAATTAACGCTTTCTACCACAATCCGTTCACTTCTGCCCGCAACCACTTTGATTCCTGCCGCTTTAAGCTTTGTTGCCAGCCGAAATGTGAATATAAATTCTCCCTGCAACATTACCACCGGATTGTGATATTCCAGCACCTTGTTAAAATATTTCTCCACAAGCCTGTCTATCTCCACGCTGTCAGCGTATGGGCTGATATTCGGAAACGGAAGGTCTATTAGTTTTCCGTACTTTGATGCTTCCTCTTTCTGCTTCAAACTCCAGTTTTGCAGTGCATGATTTGATAAATTAATGAACATCTTTTACTTCTCCGTTGATTCCTTAACTTCTAATTCCTGTTTAAGTGCATCATACAACAATTTTCTAATTGAATTTACATTTGTTCCTATCTCTATGTCATATTTCTGCTGCATTACATTCTTAATATCCGTATCCTTATCTGAATTCTTATCACTTGCATGATTTACGAGATTTCTTAATACTTTAACAGCTAAATAATACTTCATTGCATATGCAACCTGCTTTTGTTTATCCTTCTTTCCCGCTAAAATATCATTATCATCCGAAAGCATAATTTCTATTGCTTTCAACTTTTTTTCATATGTAGTAGATGACCCCTTTACAACTTTATTAACACAATTCGACAAATCGTTAAGATACTTAGTCAGATTTTTTGCTGCTGTATATTCTGGCTGCTCCACTCCTTTCAACCGTCCATCATTTCCGTAATATTTATCAATATCTTCAATGATTTTATCAACAACCTGCCTATACTTAACATTGCACTTTCTTGAAAACTTTCTGAAATTATCTAACACCTTAAATTTAGGCATCTTTTTATTACTTTCACTGATTGCTTTTAATTCACTTTTAAACACTTCCTTATCATCATATTTTTTATATACATTATCATACAGATTCCCATAAAATCCTTTAACTTCTTTTGAGCTATCAGCTTCTGTCAACTCAATAGAATTTAAATCTACTAAATTATTTATTTCCTTATCATTCCATACATTTAAATAGTAAATCGGCATTTTTTCTGTATAAATGGTCAATGCCTGCTGCATCATTCCATTCTCTACACACCACCATATAAGCTTTGGATACATAAGATACTGTTTTTTATTATAATCAGCTATTGGCATCTTATCCTTTATAATGCTTAACATTGTTTTAAACATCTGCGAATACAATCCATCTACTTTCTCTTCCTTATCAAAAGCAGCTATTGTCGCTATTAATTTATTATATGATGATTCTAATTTTAACAATGCACACAAGCTGAGTGTTTCTGAAAAATCATTAATAGCATCTATAAGATTATGTATCTTTGGTTCTCTATCCGCCCCTATTTTCTCGTACAATTTTTTTAATTGCCATGCATTACCAGTATTTACAAATTCACTCACTCCATTAATAAGCTCGTACATATTATAAATATAATCAATATCATAAATCTGACCGTTTTTCCCTGACCATTTTGAGTAAATTATCTTCTTCAAATCAACATCTATAAACTGTAAATATCTTATAATAGAAGTCATCAAAAAACTTACATCTCTAAATCCACTGGTATAATCAATGTATACTGGTATTTTCTCTTTACTGCTAAAAATAAGTTTCGAAAACTCATTGCTAATTTGCTGATATATATACAAAGCATAGTCATCAATCTTCTCTGATGATTCTGGTTTAAAATCATAATAAATCGGAATGATTTCAACCTTCTCATTATCTTTTCTTGATTGATTAATAGCCTCTACGTGTTCTCTAATAAAAAATTCATACGATGTACCTGTCTTATTAGCTATCTGTATCTGCCTTGTATATACATCTTTCGATACAATGCAAAATATTTTATTAATAGGATTTCCATCATTTTCAGAACATTCAAATAAACATCTTGTTGGAGCATCTGCCGTCTGTATCCCTTTATATACAATATCTTCTTTATATATATATTCTCCTTCTTTAATATTCTGTTCACCCTTATAAAGCCCTAAGAAAAACAACATTATAGAATTCTTCATATGCACCTCACTACTTTTACAGTTATATTGCACTATTACTTAACCATTTATATTTTATTATCTGCATATCAAAACAACTGATTCCCCCTGCCATTAGATAATTACCTTTTAAGCTAAAGAATCAAGAGGTTATGTATGTTTTAATCCCCTTTGGGGTTTCTACTCTTCCAAACGGTGAGGAATTTTTTCCAATGATAACAGAGTTTTTACAGTTTCAATCCCCTTTGGGGTTTCTACTCTTCCAAACCCTATTTAAGAGATGGATATAACTTAAAAGATAAATTAGTTTCAATCCCCTTTGAGGTTTCTGTTCTTCCAAACGGTATCAGGAAATCCTCAAGCAGTGCGGACTGTGTTCCAATCCCCTTTGGGGTTTCTGTTCTTCCAAACACAGGAACGCGATGTGGTAAAAAATGGAGTAGTTGTTCCAATCCCCTTTGGGGTTTCTGTTCTTCCAAACAATAAAATTGTAAATGCTGTGAAGGCTGGTAGAGTTGTTCCAATCCCCTTTGGGGTTTCTGTTCTTCCAAACAGCATCTCTGCAATCCCAGTATTTATGCGGGCTAAATTAGTGATTTGCGGG
>ERZ773106.848-NODE-848-length-27442-cov-41.193961_pt1 | contig 27442 bp, 21 predicted proteins | sample MGYA00580572_ERZ773106 | MGnify/ENA primary metagenome ERZ773106 (study PRJEB29015, sample SAMEA2737868) | human gut metagenome | biome: human gut; feature: human-associated habitat; material: faeces | place: China | collected 2012 ... | reverse complement strand
CAAGTATCGTTTGTATCCAAGAATCCCCTGCCTTTAGGCATGGGGAGTATGTCAATTCAAGTCAATGCAAAAAAAGAAGAACCGTATCTTTGAAAATACAGTTCTTATTGTTAATTACTTTATCAAATAGTTTTATAGAGCTTTATGGTCTTGCTCAGCGATTTTTTCTTTAGCTACAGAAAGCATTAATTTTATACGATTTAATTGGTTTACTTCACTGATACCAGCATCACAGTCAATAGCTACGATATTTACACCATCATGTGTACGCATGAGTTCACGTATCATACCTTTTCCTGTGATATGATTTGGCAAGCAACCAAATGGTTGTAAACAAATGATATTATCTACACCTTCTTGGATTAATTTTGCCATTTCACCAGTTAAGAACCAACCTTCACCAGCCATATTACCTAAGGAAACATGAGGAGTAGTTAATTTAGCTATTTCTTTAATAGTATATGGAGCAGTGAAGCGTTTGCTAGCACGAAGTGCTTTGCGCATAGGTTTGCGGAAAAATTCAAGTACTTTGATGAAAATTTCTGATTTAGCTTTATCTATCCATTTACCATCGAGCATTTTATATTTTACGATATCATCATATGCCATGTACATGAAGAAATCCATTAAATCAGGTGTTACAACTTCAGCACCTTCATCAAAGAGAATTTTTTCTACATGATTATTAGCTGTTGGGTGATATTTAACAAGAATTTCGCCAACAATACCTACTTTTGGTTTTATCACATCTTCATTGAGAGCAATTTCATCAAATTCTTTTACAGCTTTTTTGATATTATTGCTGAATTTAATATAATTGCCATTAGTGATTTCGTCCATGAAGATTTTACGCCATTTATTATATAAGACATCAACAGAGCCAGCTACTTTTTCATAAGGTCTTGTTCTATTGGATAGACGAATTAATAAGTCAGAGTAAATAGTAGCTTTGACAACATCAAGCCAGATTTCTGTTTTTAATTTGAAATCATCTGTTTCACGACCAACACAAGCAAATACAGGAACTTGGCTTAAGCCGGCATTTTCTAAAGCTTTACGCATTAAATTTAAATAGTTAGTAGCACGGCAAGCACCACATGTTTGGAAAAGCATGATTGAAGTATTATTCACATCATATTCGCCTGATTTTAATGCTTTTAATAATTGACCAATGACTACGATTGCAGGATAGCACATATCATTATTGACATAGCGTAGACCTAAATCAATATCTTCTTGTGTAGGCATTGGCGGAATGACGATTTTCATACCGGATTTTTTACAAGCATGTTGAATGAAATCAAAATGTTTAGGAGACATTTGCGGTGCCAAGATAGTATGTTCTTCTTGACATTCTTTGCTGAAATAAGCACGTTGTTTTGGTGGTTCAATTTCGTCAATTTGGGCAAAGCCATATTTCCATGCAGCCATGAGAGAACGAATACGTATACGAGCTGCACCAAGGTTACTTACTTCATCTAATTTTATCATGGTGTAGATATCGCCATGTTGTTCTAAGATTTCACGTACTTGACCAGTAGTGATAGCATCAAGACCACAACCGAAGGAACTGAATTGAATTAAAGTCATTTCTTTATGGCGAGCTACGTAACTAGCAGCATGATACAATCTAGCATGATAGCTCCATTGATTTACGATATCTAAGTTATCTTCTGGGCAATCTAAATGATAAAGAGCATCTTCAGATAAAATTGCAATGCCGTAAGATTGAATCATCTCAGGAATACCATGATTGATTTCAGGGTCAACATGGTATGGTCTACCAGCTAAAACGACAATTGGCCTTTTTTTATCAGTTGCTTCTTTGATGATATTTTCACCATAGTTGCGAATATCTTCTTTATATTTATCTAATTCTTGATAACTTTTTTCTACAGCTTCGATTAAGTCTTTTTTAGGAATATTTAAAGAAGATAATTCTTCTTGTAAACGTTTAATCAAAGCTTTTTTATTATTTATTGGTAAGAATGGTTGAAGGAAGTTTATATTTTTCTGGCGGAGAATATCCATATTAGCGCGGATATTTTCAGCATAAGAAGCGACAATAGGACAGTTATAATTGTTATCGGAGGCATGAAGCGGGTCTTTCATATTATAAGGAATACATGGATAAAAGATAGTAGTAATACCTTTTTCAATTAAATCCATGATATGACCGTGTACTAATTTTCCTGGATAACATAAAGAGTCAGAAGGAATAGTAGACATACCTTTACAATATAACTGAGCGGAAGATTTGCCAGATAAGACTACTTCATAACCTAATAAAGTGAAGAAAGTAAACCAGAATGGAAAATCTTCATACATATTGAGTACACGTGGAATACCTATGCGTCCTTTTGGCGCATTGAGAAGTGGTTTATAGTATTCAAATAAACGATGATATTTATATTTATAAATATTAGGTGCTTTATCTTCTTTAGCCACTTGTTTGCCAATGCCTTTTTCACAGCGATTTCCTGTAGAATAGCGATTGCCATCAGGGAAAATTTGTGTTGTGATTAGACAGTTATTACCACAGCCATGACAGCGGTAAGTTTTTGTTTCCATATGGAAATCTTTTAATTCTTCTTTGGTTAAAATAGAAGATTTTTCTTGCTGACGTTCTATAGCTAAAAGTGCAATACCATAAGCACCCATTAAGCCAGAGATATCTGGACGGATTACATTTTTATTTAACAATAATTCCATAGAACGAAGTACAGCATCATTATAGAATGTACCACCTTGAACTACGATATTATCGCCAAGTTCAGATACATCTTTGACTTGGATTACTTTAAATAAAGCATTTTTGATAACGGAAAGAGCTATACCAGCAGAAATATCATTTACAGAAGCTCCTTCTTTTTGTGCTTGTTTTACACGAGAATTCATGAAAACAGTACAACGAGTACCTAAATCTACTGGATTTTTAGCAGTTAAGCCTTTATTAGCAAAATCGCTGACTTCCATATTTAAGCCTTGAGCGAAGTTTTGAATGAAAGAACCACAGCCAGCAGAGCAAGCTTCATTTAAAATGATTTGTCCGATATTGCCTTTATTTACATAGAAGCATTTCATATCTTGTCCACCGATATCTAAAACGCAAGATACATCAGGACAAAATTCACGAGCTGCACGTAAATGAGCAAAAGTTTCTACTTCACCAAAATCTGCATGAAGAGCAGCTTTAACGATATGTTCTCCATAGCCAGTCGTACCAACAGTAGCAATATAAGCATTAGGAGGAATAATTTCATATAGAGCTTTTATTTCATCTAATACAGTTTTTAATGGTGAGCCATTATTACTGCCATAGGAAGAATATAATATTTCACGATCTTTACTAATTGCGACTAATTTTGTAGTAGTAGAACCAGCATCAATACCTATGTATAGAGGTCCTTGATAATCTGATAATGAAGCTTTTTTTACAACATCTTTATTATGACGTTGCTTAAACTCATTATATTCTTGTTCATTTTTAAATAATGTAAAGGCTACAGATTCAGTTTCTGTAGATGATTTACTGCAATTATTTAAACGTTGCATTAATTCATCATATGTCATTTCAACCGCATTATCACTTAGAGCGCAACCCATAGCAACAAAATAACAACCATCATCAACATTGACAATATGTTCATCAGTTAATTTTAAAGTTTTAATGAAGCGTTCTTTTAATTGAGTTAAGAAATATAAAGGGCCACCTAAAAAGGCTATATTACCTTCAAGTGGACGTCCTTGTGCTAAGTTACCGATAGTTTGATTAACTACAGCTTGTAAGATAGAAAGAGCAATATCGGCTTTAGAAACACCATCATTTAATAATGCTTGAACATCTGTTTTAGCAAAAACACCACAACGAGAAGCAATAGTATAAATTTGAGTGCCTTTTTGAGCTAATTCATTTAAACCCATAGCATCAGTATTTAAAAGTGAAGCCATATGGTCAATAAATGAACCTGTGCCACCTGCACAAACACCATTCATACGTTGTTCTGGTGCAGAGCCAAAATAAGTGATTTTAGCATCTTCACCGCCTAACTCTACAGCTACATCAGTTTGAGGTATCCAATTTTTAACAGCTTTAGAACAAGCAATTACTTCTTGAACGAAAGGCATGTTTAAATTGTTAGCCATACCCATACCGGCAGAGCCAGTTATTGCACAGGTAAATTTATGATTTTTTAATGTATCTGATAATAAAATCATATTATCGTGCATGGATTTATAGATTTCTGATAAATGACGCATGTATTTCTTATAAACTACTTGATTATCTTTGTCTAAGACAACTAATTTTATAGTAGTAGAACCGATATCAATACCAAGTTTATACGAAAAATTCAAGATAACACCACCTATAAAATATATATTTATTAATACTTTAGAAATTAGAAATATAAGCTTTAAATAGTTATTATTGTGCATATGTATTATATCATAGAATAAAAAATTTACCAAAATGAATAGTATTCACTTTTGAGGATTTTTTTATTGATTTTAGAAAAAAAGAATGAATTTTTTAGCTGAAATTGAATAGAAAAGTAAAATTAAATAGAAATAAGTGCTGAAAATGAAGATTTTATTTTCAAAAAGAGATGATAAGATAAATTTTACTATATTTATAATAAGGAAGTTTTTTGCTGAAAAATAATGGAGTTTAATCTGAAAAAATAAAAACGATAACTTTTTTAAATTTTTTTCAAAAAAAGTGTTGACAAAATGGTTTTAAAATAATATACTATAGAAGCTGGCTCGTGAGACAACAACTCACAGAGAAAAAACAGCAATAAAGGTTAAGATGGCCCGGTAGTTTAGTTGGTTAGAATGCCGCCCTGTCACGGCGGAGGTCAGGGGTTCAAGTCCCCTTCGGGTCGCCATTTTTATTTGCCTCGGTAGCTCAGTCGGTAGAGCAGGGGACTGAAAATCCCCGTGTCAGTGGTTCGATTCCGCTCTGAGGCACCATTTTTTTATTTGGGCGGTTAGCTCAGCTGGGAGAGCGCTTGCCTTACAAGCAAGATGTCAGCAGTTCGATCCTGTTACCGCCCACCATAATGAAACATCTATACTACCCTCTCTCATTAAAGGGTAGTTTTTTTATACCCAAATTTAAGTATTTATGATAAACTTTCTATATAAAATTATTTTTACCAAAATTTGATAAAGGAGTCTGCTATATGATTAAATGGATTATCTCCGATATGGACGGTACTTTACTTGTTGAACCTAATAAATTACCTGATGATTTTGATGAAATTATGGATTTATTAAAACAACATAATATTATGTTTTCACCTGCTAGCGGACGCCAATATCAAGCACTTGTTTCCCAATTTCCTAAATATAAAGATGATTTACTTTTTATTTCTGAAAATGGGACTTATGTCTGCCAACATGATAAAGAAATTTTTTCTGCTACATTACCAGATACTGCTGTACAAAAAATTATCGCTGAAACTGCAAAATTGCCAAAAGTAGAAATTGTATTAAGCGGTAAAAAAGGTGGCTATATCATCTCTCAAAATAAAGAATTTCATGATGAATTAAATCTTTATTACACTCAGTATAAAATTCTTCATGATTTTTCTGAAGTTGATGATGAAATTATTAAAATTTCTCTTTGTGATTGTTTTAATCGCGATTCTTTAAATAATGTCTATAAAAAATTCTTACCTTTAGCTGATGAAATGCAAGTAGTTTTAAGCAGTGATATCTGGGTGGATATCATTCCTTTAGGCATCAACAAAGGTGTAGCTATCCAAAAATTACAGAAAAAATTAAATATAAAACCAGAAGAATGTGTCGCTTTTGGCGATTATTTAAATGATTATGAAATGATGCAATCTGTATATTATAGTTATGCTATGGAAAATGCCATTCCTGAATTAAAGAAAGTAGCTCGCTATATAGCACCACCAAATTATAAAAATGGTGTAGTTAAAACAATTCGTCAATTACTTGCTCAACAAGAAAGCAATCATTGATTAAATATCAAATAGAAAGAAGCTAATATTATGAAATTAGATTATCATATGCATTTTGAATATGGCTCTTATGATGAAAATTGGGTCAAAGGATTTTTTGATAGTGCCAAAGACCATGGATTGACAGAAATCGGCATCTCTGAACATAGCCATACTTTTCCTGAATTCAAAGATTTATATTATCAAGATTTAATTTTAGATGATAGCTTTGTAGGTAAATTCCAACAACAATGGTTAAAGAAAAATAAATTCAAATACACTTTAGATGATTATTTTAACTTTATGGCTAAATTGCGAAAATTAGGCTACAAAGTTAAAACAGGAATTGAAGTATGCAATTTCCAAGACCAAGAAAAAGTAAAAAGTATTTTAGCACCATATGATTTTGATTATATCATTGGCTCTATCCATTTTCTTCATGGTTGGGCTTATGATTCTTCAGAAATAAAAGATGAATGGAATAATCATACTTTAGAAGAAATCTACGATTGGTATGCACAAGAAGTTGAAAAACTCTGTGCTAGTAAAATCTATGATGTTTTAGGTCATCCATTTAATATTCGTTTATTTAAAAATATACCAGATTTTGATGTTACACCTTATTTAGTCCGTGTAGCTAAAGCTGTTAAAGAAGCTAATATGGCTATCGATATCAATACTGGTACTTTATATCGCTATCCTATAGCTGAAATTTCACCATATCCTGATTTTATGAAAATCGCTGTAGAATACAATCTTCCTATTATCACTTCTTCTGATGCACATAAACCAGAACATTGTGGCAATCATATTGATGATGCTATTTCATATGCAAAATCTTTTGGCTATACAAAATCAATAAACTTCACTAATCGACAACGTAAATTTGTTGATTTAGGCTAACAAAAAATATAATAAAAAACTGCTCTAAAAAATTTAAACAAAAATAATTTTTGCAAGAGCAGTTTTTTTTAACTAAATACTTAAATAAAAAATCCATATATAAAATTAGCATATAATACTATACTTTAATTCAATAAAAATTATTATCAAGAACATATATTTTTTATCTTCTGTTGTATTCTTTTTCGTTTCTGATAAATAGCCTGTATCGAAACATTATATATTTTACTTAATTTTGTAACAGGAATATTTAATATTACTAAAGCTATTAATAAGTCCCATTCATCTTTTTTTAAATATGATTTTATAGCTTTTAAAAGTAAATTTATTTCTATTATATGATATGGATTTTCTAACATAGGTTCTTCGTCTAATAAAGGAATTTCATTTTTATTCTTTGCATAAATTTTATTTCTTATATGTATCATCTCATGATTAAGACTGATATTAATATAATTAACTAAACCACCTTCAGTAAATTTATTTAAAGAAAGTTTTGATAGAAGCTTGAATAAAAATAACGCTAAATCCTGATAGATATCCTCAGCATTTTCTTTATCTATTTGATAACTCAATTTCCATAATTTAGCATTAAATCTTTTGATTAAACAGTCTTGAGCATTGATATCTCCATTTAAACTATTTTTAATAATATCTTTTAGTGATTGTTGTTTAATATTCATGATTTTATCCTTTTATTTGTTAAAAAGGACTAAAACTCTAAAAATTAAACCTAAACAAAAAAAAATTATATCAAAAAGTTTGAATAATATTAATAAAAATGTATAATAAAAGAGTACATATAAATAATATGTACTCTTCTATTATTAAAGTCTTATGATTTTGAACAACTTATTTCTAATTTAAAAGAAAATGATACGTAAAAATTAATATCTATTTTTAATATATATTTTTTCTTACCATTATCAAATTCTTTTAATAAATTAAATTTAAAATTTTTATTCAGCATAACGAGGACAAATAAAACGTACTTCTGTTTCTTGATGTGGATATACATCACTTAATGGCTTATTATGCACAGAATCAGAATGAGCTGTATAACACAAACCATATACAGGATCAATATATGTGATAATAGCAGAATGATGCCATCCACCACGTTCTTTATTATAAAATTGAACAATATCTCCAACAGAAACTTCATTACTATCCCATTTCATTACAGCAATAGGTAAATTATCATAACCCGCAGATAATTCTGTCATATACTTAGCAAAAGCGTCTACATTTACCCACGCATCAGTAGTAACTATTGTTGTACTTCCACCAGTCCAAACAAGTGGAGACATATCTATTCCACCGCCTTCATGCCAATATTGAGAAACAAAATTTGTACAATCTACCTGATATTCTCCTTCATCATAATTTACATAATCAGGATTATGACTATCATACCATTTTTCAGCATATTCAATAGCACCTTTACGATTTAAAACTGTATTCATAATAAAACCTCCAAATTTAGTATAATAAAAGATAGTAGCTACAATACCTTTTCATATACTAATAAGAGATTTTTTTTACATTTTAAATACTGGAGATGATATCTTTGAAAAAAATTTTTTTATTAATATTAATTTTATTAACTATAAAATCAACACTATATAGTTTTAATCTTCACTTAATAGAACCTATTAAATTTTCTCTTTCTAACTCTTATTATACTTACAAATTAATGCACTACAATTATACTCAATACATTCCTATTGAAGATACATTATTAACATCTATTGCTCAAAAGAAACAACCATTTGATGAACATATACAACAAATAATGACTAAAGATGTTTATGATACTTTATACTATAAATTTAAAAACTATGAAAAAGTTGAACCCATACTATCTATAAAAATAATCGACCAACGTATTGATAAAAACGATCCTAACCTTATTTATATTGATTTTTTAATTATTCAACCTTTTAAATCTAATAATAACAGCTTACTAAATTATCGTTTTACTTTTGATCAAATTATTGTTTTACAAAGTAAAGATAACAGCTGGAAATGTATTTCCTATGAACAACCTGTAAAATATCACTCTGATAGAGTATTTTTTAGTTATTGGAATAATCTAGAATACAATTATTCTAACCAAATTAATTATCAAATAATCAATGAGATAAACCAAATAAACATAGCTTATAATGACAATAATATTTTTAAAACATATATACACTTAAAAAATATTATTAATTTTATAAGAAAATATCATCAATAATTATAAATTATATTAATAATATTATATAATAAAGGAGTACATATAAATAATATGTACTCCTTTATTACTAAAACATTATGATTTAAAGAAACTAATCTCTAGTTTAAAAGAAAATGATAAATAAAAGTTAATATCTATTTTCAATGTATATATTTTTTTACTATTATCAAATTCTTTTAATAAATTAAATTTAAAATTTTTATTCATCATAACGAGGACAAATAAAACGTACTTCTGTTACACCACCATTAGGGTATACATCACTTAATGGTCTTTGTAAATGCTGTTTTGTATGTGCTGCATAACAAATGCCATATACAGGATCTATTTTAGAAATTATTACTGAATGATACCATCCATCATGTTCTTCACTATAAAATTGAATAATATCACCAACAGTAACCTCATTACTATCCCATTTCATTACAGCAATAGATAATCCATCTTCTGTATCATTAGCAGATGTATTTGTCATATATTCAGCAAAATCATCTACAAAAGTCCATGATCTTGTTGTAGCTCCTGGTACAAAAGATACATTCCAGTTTGGATTTCTTGGAATACCCGCATAATTCCAACATTGAGAAACAAAATTTGTACAATCATTACCATCAAAATGAGGAAAAAGCTTATTATAATTTCCACTTTCTTCATCCCAATATTTTTGTGCATATTCTACAGCTTTTTGTCTATTTAACACTATAGTCATGATAAAACCTCCTAAAAATTTTTAGATAGTAGCTACATTATCTTTTCATATACTAATAAGAAGTTTTCCACTTTATTTTAAATATCAAAAGGTGTTTATTATGAAAAAAATTTTTATTACTTTTCTTCTATTAAGTATTATTATCTTTTCTTATAATAATATTTGGCAAACATACAGAACATATATTTCTGTTCATCAAAATTTTCAATCATATTTACCAACAAATGAAATTGAAACAATTATGAATAAAACCATTCAAGGAAAAGAGCCTTTTAATAAAATCATTCAACAACACATGAGCAAACAAGTATATAATTCATTAAGTTTAAATCAAAACATAAATAATAAAGTTCGTATCATAAATCAAATATCAGATACAAACAATCCTAATATTGTTTATATAAATTTTTTTACATTTACCAAAAACTCATTAGGTTATATTGTTTATATAAATCAAATTATGACCATAAAAAAACATGACCAATGGTATTTAATAGAAAATCTATCTTCTCATCAAGTTAACGATCAGTGGTATTATAAAGTAGGTGATGCTATATACTTTAGTTATATTGCTTGGTAAACTTCTAAAAATAATATCAAAAACAAAATATGAGCAAAAACAATATATTATCTTTTTTATTTCAAACTATATTTTGCCATGAAAAAACCGAACTCCTAATCGCTAGATTTTAGGTCTAACTTTTGGAGTTCGGTTTATTTCATACTCATTCTCTTTTTTTATTAGTAGATTTTTTTTATTTTAAAACCATTCTGGTGTAATTCATTCGTTATTTGATTAATATGCTCAATACCATTTGTTTCCACAGTTACTTCAAGCACTACTTTCTTGAAGCTATCTGTTACTTTAGCCTGATTGTGGTCTAGTTTAATTACATTGGCATTTAAATCTGCTAAAATTTGAGAAATTGCCAATAACTGACCAGGTTTATCTGGAAGTTGTACACTAAAGCAGAATACTCGACCACGAGCGATTAAAGCTTTATCAATAAGTGCTGAAATTGTAGAAATATCAATATTACCACCACTTACAATAGCAGCTACTTTTTTACCTTTGAATTGTAATTTTCTACTAGCTGCTAAAGATAATACGCCCGCACCTTCAGCAATCAATTTATGTTTTTCAATCAAAGATAATAAAGCTGACATAATTTCAAATTCAGAAACTGTGATTACTTCATCTACATATTTTTTAATGAATTCAAATGTTACATCACCTGGTGTTTTTACTGCTGTACCTTCTGCTACAGTATCAACGCTTGGCAAGGATACTACTTTATTTTCTTGAAGTGATGCCTTGATACAAGCTGCTCCACAAGGTTCTACACCGATTACTTTTACATGTGGATTTACCATTTTAGTCGCAAGTGCTACACCACTGGCAAAACCGCCACCACCGATAGGTACTAAAATCGCATCAACATCTTTTAAATCATCAATGATTTCTAAAGCTGTAGTACCTTGACCTAAGATAACTTCGATATCATTAAATGGGTGAATAAATGTATAATTGAATTCTTGTTGTAATTCTACTGCTTTTGCTGCCGCATCATCAAAACTATCTCCAGATAATACAACTTCTGCTCCATAAGCACGAGTTGCTTCTACTTTTAATAATGGAGTAGTCGCTGGCATAACAATTACAGCTTTAACGCCTAATTGTTGAGCTGCATAAGCTACACCTTGAGCATGATTACCAGCTGAAGCTGCAATTACACCATGAGCTTTTTGTTCTTCACTCAACTGACTAATGCAGTTATACGCTCCGCGAAGTTTGAAAGAACCTGTTTTTTGCAAGTTTTCAGGTTTTATATATATATCATTATGTGATAAATTGGAAAAATAATCACTGTAAATTAATTTAGTTTTGTATATAACACCATCTAAATTTTTAACAGCACGATATACATCAGCTATAGTTGTTTTTTCTACTATTTCCTGTGGTGTTAATTTTACTTCTACTTGCTCTTTAGCCAATAAAACCATCTCCTTTTTGTTTACTTAAAATTATGTAGATGTTTTCTATTATATCATAAAATTAACAACTTTACATATATAAAAAATTGTAAATAAAAAAAGTGATGAATTAAACTCCTATTTAGTCTAATTCATCACTGTTATTTTTATTAGTTAAATAAATATCCAGATGGGTCTACAGCTTGTCCATTTATGCGAACTTCATAATGTACATGAGGGCCTGTTGAAAAGCCTGTACTTCCCATATAAGCAATAATCTGTCCACGTTTTACTTGCTGACCTGCAGATACTACTACATAAGAAGCATGTCCATAACGAGTCATCACTCCGTTGCCATGGTCAATATCTACCATATTGCCATATCCACCAGAATTCCAACCAGCAATGCTGACAACGCCATCAGCTGTTGCTCTAATTGGTGTTCCCATATCATTTGCAATATCAATACCAGGATGGAAATCGCTACCGCCCCAACGAAGACCATATGGTGAACTTACTACACCTTTAGCTGGCCAAATAGATGGAGTAATAGATATAGTCTGATTAGCAATTGCTACTTGCTGACGTTTCATCATGATAGCAGTCTGCAAACGTTTTTTCAATTCTTCCATATTATTTAGTTTACCATTCATTGTATTTTCTACAGTATCTAAGGTAAGACGTACATTTTCTATAGTAGGTGTTTGCGGATATGGTCCACCTTGTCCATTTTGTTCTGGATTTACACTATCTCCATTATTTCCTTCTGGAAGTTCTATACCAGATAATTGTTTTAATTCATTTTCCAAATTATTTAATTGGTCCATATCTTCTTTTAAGCTATTAGCTTTTTTATCAAGTTCAGATAATTGTTGCTGTTGAAGTGCATTTGCTTCTTGCAATTCTTGTAAATGTTGTTTATCTGCTTGATTATTAAAATACACATAACCTGCAAAACTCAATGAACCAACGACTAACACTATCATAATAACTACAGATGCCATCACATATCTAAGCATATTCTTACTTATAGTAAATAATTTTACATCATCTGTTTTATTAGGTATGATTTTTATTGTATATTCATCATTTTTTACTACTTTTTTATCTTCTTTTATATCTTCTATTTCTGTTTCTGTATTATTTTGTTCAGTAGCTTGTTTATTTAACTCTTCCTGACTCAAAACTTAAACCTCCTGTATCTTTAAATAATAAATAATAGTAAACATTTATTTCCTAATTTCTTATTATAACATAAATAAAAAGCATTTTGCCTTGCAAATAGCCTAGCAAAATGCTTTTTTTCATTAAAATTCAATTAAGATTTTATCTAATTTCCCTACAACTTTCTCTTTTTACTAAAAAATACGGCACAATAATTTTTGTCGCAAATAAATTAGGATTTTCTATGTGCTTACTAAGTTGAGAAGCCGCTTCTACTCCCAATTGATAAGCATTTATATCTATAGATGTCAATTGTGGATTCATCATACGAGCAAAGATAGAATTGTTAAAACTTATGATGGATAAATCCTCTGGTACTTTTAAATTGCATGCAGAAATCAAATTACCTATAGAAACAGCTACAATATCATCATAAATCAATAAAGCAGTTGGTCGATTTTCACTAATTAGCAAATCTTTAAGCTTATTATATTTTTCCTCAGAATTCAATGCAAATTCTAAGCAATAATTAGGATTATATTCCATATTATGTTCACTTAATGCTAATAAATATCCGGCTTTTCGATCGCTAGAAAATACCTTGTAATTATCTGTACCTATATAAGCAATTTTATTATGACCTAAAGATATTAGATATTCACATGCTTCTTTTGCAGCTTGCACATTATCATTATCTACATAAATAGTATCATTTATCATCTTTGTAGCTTTACCAATCAATACAAATAACAATTTTTGCTCATACATATAATTAATTATTGAATCATCTATATTTGAATATAAAAAGATAAATCCATCTGCCTCTGAAGCTTTTATACTTCTTATCAATTCTTCATCAGTTTCACCTGTTATTACTAATAAAGTATATTGCTTTTTATTACAATATTTACCAATTCCCTTTATAGCTTCTAAATAAAAAGGATTTTCATAAACATCTGTTTTACTTTTAGGAAATACTACACCTATTTTGCGCATACTAATATTCTGTTGTAAATTATTTTGCTCGTAACCTAATTCTTCCATCGCTTTTTTTACTCTGTCTTTTGTTTCTTGACTAATTGATGGATGATTTTTACACGTTCTTGATACGGTTGATGGTGATACCCCAGCCAATTTCGCGACATCTTTAATTGTAACTGCCATAAAAATTCTCCTCTATATCTATAATAAAAAATTCGTCTTTTATATCTATAAATATTAAACCACATTTCTATATTTTACGCAACCATTTACGCAATTATTTGTATTTAAATTGCGTAAATTATTTTATTTTTAATGCAATTATTTCGTAAAATTTATTGCAATTTTTCGCAAAACTCTTTATAATAAAAATATAATCATTACTGAAGCGATTTTAAAGATATTTGCAATGTATGCAATAAAAATTATGAGGAAGTGTTTTTATGGAAAGTAAATCCCTACAACTTTTATCACCAATTACGGGAAAAACAATACCACTTACAGAAGTTCCTGACCCTGTATTTTCTACAAAAATGATGGGTGATGGTATTGCAATCATTCCATCAGAAGGTAAAATCTACAGTCCTGTTGATGGTGAAATCACTATGATTGCAGCAACAAAACATGCCTATGGCATCAAAGCTGATAATGGATTAGAACTACTCATTCATTTTGGCTTGGAAACAGTAGCTTTAAATGGTGAAGGCTTTACTATTCACGTGCAAGCTGGCGATAAGATAAAAGCTGGCACATTAATTACCGAAGTAGATTTTTCTTTCATGCAACAAAAAAATATCAATTTAATTACACCATTTATCATTTGTGGTGGCATGGAAAACATGACATTAAACTGTAATTACAACGAAGTAACTCATGGTGAAGATGCCATCATAACTTTAACCATGCAAACTATGCAAAATGTGCAAAATGTGCAAAATGTGCAAAATCCTATGCAACAAGAAACAAAATCAACTGTAGAAGAAGCGCCAAAGAAAAAATTTCATATTGATTTTGATTTCTTACAAAAACTTGGCAAAGTGTTAATGACAGTTATCGCTGTTATGCCTGCTGCTGGTCTTATGATTTCTCTTGGTAAATTAATTCAAATGTGTGGTGCTGATATTTCCTTAATCATGATTATTGGTAACACTATGGAAAATATCGGTTGGGCAATTATCGGTAATTTACATATTTTATTTGCTGCTGCCATTGGTGGTTCATGGGCAAAAGAAAAAGCTGGTGGTGCCTTTGCTGCTATAATTGCTTTCATTTTAATCAATCGAATAACTGGTTCTATTTTTGGTGTAACTACAGATATGTTAAGCCAAGCTGACGCTACAACTTATACTTTATTAGGTCAAACAATTCCTGTTAAAGGCTATTTTGTTGAAGTTCTTGGTGCAGCCGCTCTCAACATGGGTGTATTTGTCGGTATTATCTCTGGCTTTGTCGGTGGTATTGTCTACAATAAATACTACAATTTCCGCAAATTACCAGATTGTTTAGCCTTTTTTAATGGTAAACGCTTTGTACCTTTAATGGTCATCATTTATTCCGTCGTAATTTCTGTAATTCTCAGTTTTTTCTGGACTTATGTACAAACAGGTATTAATAATTTTGGTATTTGGATTGCTAATTCATCTTCTACTTATCCTGTACTTGCTCCATTTATTTATGGTACTTTAGAACGTTTACTTTTACCATTTGGTTTACATCATATGCTTACCATTCCAATGAACTACACATCTTTTGGTGGTACTTATCAACTTTTAACAGGTGCAAATGCTGGAACTTTTGTATTTGGACAAGATCCTCTATGGCTTGCTTGGGCAAATGATTTAATCAACTTCAAAAATATGGGTGATATGGCTTCTTACAATCAATTATTAAACGAAGTAACACCTGCTCGTTTCAAAGTTGGTCAAATGATCGGTGCTACTGGTATGTTGCTTGGTATCGCCTTAGCTATGTATCATCGTGTCGATAAAGATAAACGTCATAAATATAAATCCATGTTTGTATCCACTGCACTTGCTGTATTTTTAACTGGTGTAACTGAACCACTTGAATTTATGTTTATGTTTGCCGCTGTTCCTTTATACATCGTTTATGCAATTCTTCAAGGTCTAGCTTTTGCTATGGCTGGTATTATAGATTTACGCCTTCATTCTTTTGGCAATATTGAATTTATCACTCGTATTCCTATGTCTGTAAAAGCAGGACTTACTGAAGATATTATTAACTTTTTAATTTGTATTGTAGCCTTTTTTGCTATCGGTTATGTTGTAGCTTATTTCATGATTGGCAAATTTCAATTTGCTACACCTGGTCGTTTAGGTAATTATGACAGTATAAACAATGATGAAGATAATTCTAAAACTACTGTACAAGGCTCTGCTCAAGCCGAAGCTATTATTAAACTTTTAGGTGGTAGAGAAAATATCACTCTCGTTGATGCTTGTATGACCAGATTGCGTGTAACTGTTAAAGATATCAATAAAGTAGCAGATTTAGACCAATGGAAAAAATATGGTGCTTTAGGTTTAGTAAAAAAAGATAATGGCGTTCAAGCTATTTATGGGCCTAAAGCCGATGTTTTAAAATCTGACATCAATGACATTCTTTAAATATATCAATTGACGAGGTAATTTATATGAAATTACTAACACTTAATTCTCACAGTCTTTTAGAAGAAGATTATCTTAAAAAAACACAGATTTTTGTAGAAGAAATTCTTCAAGAAAATATTGATGTCTTCGCACTTCAAGAAGTCAATCAATCACATGATGACAAAATCTTAGCTAAAAATCCTCATAACTATTATGGTACATCAATTTTAAAGCAAAATAATCATGCGCTATATATTGCTGATTTACTAGCTAAACAAGGTAAAAACTATCATTGGATTTGGGAAGATTGTCATCTTGGCTATGACATCTATGATGAAGGTATTGCTATCTTTTCCAAATATCCCATTATAGATACAAAAATAATTCCATTATCTAAAACACAAGATCATACAAATTATAAAACGCGTAAAGCTTTAGCTATTTGTTGTGAAGTAAATCAACAAAAAACATGGTTTATTTCTATGCATATGGGCTGGTGGAATGATGAAGAAGAACCATTTCAACGCCATTGGCAAAATTTAATTACAGCTCTAAAACCAATTTCTCAAGATACTATTTTCTTAATGGGAGATTTCAATAATCGCAGTGATATCAAAGATGAAGGTTACAATCTTATTCTTAAAGATAAATGGTATGACTTGTATGAATTAGCTCAAATACGTGATGAAGGAATTACCAGTTCTTCTGGCATTGCTGGTTGGTTTTCTCAAAATAGTGAAGCTATCCGCATTGACTATATTTTTTGCAATAAAAAAATAAATGTACAGTCTCAAAAATCTATATTTACTGGCATAGATAAACCTACTATATCTGATCATTTTGCTGTACTAACAGAATGTACAAAAGGAGTATAAAATCATGAGAGCAAGTGGCATTTTATTACCAATCTTTTCCCTGCCTGGTGGTCATGGAATTGGTTGCTTTAATCAAGAAGCTTATAAATGGATAGATTATTTAAAACATGCTAAACAAAGTTATTGGCAAATATTGCCTTTAGGTGCAACTAGCTATGGCGATTCACCTTATCAATCATTTTCTACTTTTGCAGGAAATCCTTATTTTATTTCTTTAGATGATTTAGTAGCTAAAAATTGGTTAAATATCGATGAATTACCAATTCAAGAAGAAAATACTACTATCAATTATGCAAACTTATATCATACACGTTTTGATTTATTGAGATTAGCTTTTGAACGTAGTCATATTACAGATAATCATGATTTCCAATCATTTATAAATAATGAAGCATATTGGCTAAATGATTATGCTTTATTCATGGCAATAAAAGATTATTTAAATGGAATATCTTGGCAACAATGGCCTGAAGATATCCGCCATAGAACAACAGATGCTATGAACTACTACACAAATAAATTACAAGAAAATATTACTTTTTATAAATTCCTTCAATTCATCTTTTGGGAACAATGGCAAAAATTAAAAGCTTATGCAAACAGTCAAGGTATTTCTATAATCGGTGATATCCCAATCTATGTAGCTTATGATAGTGCTGATACTTGGTCTAATCCTCATCTTTTCCAATTAGATGAAAATTTATTGCCAACAGCAGTTGCTGGTTGTCCGCCAGATGGCTTTTCTGCTGATGGTCAACTTTGGGGCAACCCTTTATATGCTTGGGAAAGACATGCACAAGAAAATTTTTCTTGGTGGATATCTCGTATTTCTTGGTGCTATAAATTATATGATGTTGTTCGTATTGACCATTTCCGTGGCTTTGATGAATATTATTCTATTCCTTACGGAAATACTACAGCTAAAGGTGGTCATTGGGTAAAAGGCCCTGGAATAAATCTTTTCCAACAAATAAAAAATACACTTGGCAATAAAGAAATCATTGCTGAAGACCTTGGCTATCTAACTGACTCCGTTCGCCAATTAGTAAAAGATACAGGCTATCCAGGAATGAAAGTTTTAGAATTTGCCTTTGATAGTCGCGATTCTAGTGGTGCTAATAATTATTTACCTCATAATTACAATGAAAATTGTGTAGTTTATACTGGCACTCATGATAATGAAACAATGCTTGGCTGGTTTAAGTCAATCTTGCCAGAAGAAAAAAATACTTTGCGTCGCTATTTATGTACTGATACTCAAGATGATTTAAAACTACTAGATAAAGCTATCTGTTTAGCTATGCAATCTGTAGCTAAAATGTGTATCATTCCTATGCAAGATTGGTTACAACTAGATAATACAAGTCGCATAAATAAACCATCTACACTTGGTGGTAATTGGTGCTGGCGCATGAATAATTCACAACTCAGTGAAAAACTAAATCAAAAAATTGCTTCTATTACAGCCACTTATGGTAGAGATAAAAAATAAGGAGACTATCTATGTTAACTAAATTAAATAATATATTACAAATCCAATTTCAAAAAGATATCGATAACTGTACAAATGAAGAATTATATATAGCCTTATTAATGTTAGTTAAAGCATTAAGCAAAAATCGTCCCCTCACACAAACTAAACGAAAATTATACTATATTTCTGCTGAATTTTTAATTGGTAAACTATTATCTAATAATCTAATTAATCTTGGTATTTATGATGAAATCAATTCTTTATTACAAGAACACGGTAAAGATTTAAGTATTATTGAAGAAATAGAGCCTGAACCATCTTTAGGTAATGGTGGTCTTGGTCGACTTGCTGCTTGCTTTTTAGACTCTATTGCTACACTTAATCTTTCTGGTGATGGTATCGGTTTAAATTATCATCTTGGTCTATTTAAACAAAAATTTATCAATCACCTTCAAAAAGAAGAAGCTAATCCATGGTTACAAAAAGACAATTGGCTCAATGATACAAATATAGGCTTTGATATTCAATTCAAAGATTTTACTGTACATTCTCATCTTTATGATATTGATGTTATTGGTTATGGACAAGGGCTGAATAAATTACATCTTTTTGACCTAGACAGTATCGATGAAAATATTGTTAAAGAAGGTATATCTTTTGATTTAACAGATATCAAAAAAAATCTTACTTTATTTTTATATCCTGATGATAGTACAAAAGAAGGTCAATTACTTCGCATCTATCAACAATATTTCATGATTAGCAATGCAGCTCAATTAATTTTAATGGAAGAAAAAGCTAAAGGTCATGACCTCAAAGACTTACATCAACATGTATGTATTCAAATCAATGATACTCATCCATCAATGATTATTCCTGAGCTTATCTATCGCTTATTAAAAGAGGGTATTCATTTAAAAGAAGCAGTGCATATCGTAACAAATACTTGTGCTTATACAAATCATACTATTTTAGCTGAAGCTTTAGAAAAATGGCCTATGGATTATCTCCGTCAAGTAGTACCACATTTAATTCCAATAATTGAAATCCTTGATACTGTTGCATTCACACGCAGTGAAGAAGAAGACGTCCAAATTATCGATAAAGAAAATCGTGTGCATATGGCTAATATGGATATTCATTTTGGCTATAGTATCAATGGTGTAGCTTCTTTGCATACTGATATTCTAAAAAATAGTGAATTAAATGCCTTTTATAAACTCTATCCGCAAAAATTCAATAATAAAACTAATGGTATTACATTCCGTCGTTGGTTATTGCATTGTAATCATGAACTTAGCCAATATATTCAATCTCTAATAGGCAATAAATTTCTACAAGATGCTACAAAATTAAAAGAACTATTACAATATATTAATGATGAAAATGTATTATCTACACTTTTAAAAATTAAAGCTCATAATAAACAAAAACTCGCAGATTACATTCAAAAAACTATGCAAATCAGTATTAATCCAGATAGTATCTTTGATATTCAAATAAAACGCTTACATGAATATAAACGTCAACAAATGAATTTACTCTATATCATCAATTTACTATTAAAAATCAGACAAGGCTATCGACCAAAAACACCTATAACTTTCATTTTTGGCGCTAAAGCTGCACCCGCATATGTCATTGCTAAAGATATCATTCATGCTATTTTATGTCTTCAAGATATCATCGCTAAAGACTCTATTGCTAATAAATATATTCAAGTTGTCATGATTGAAAACTACAATGTTTCTCAAGCTGAAAAATTAATTCCTGCTTGCGATATTTCTGAACAAATTTCACTTGCTAGTAAAGAAGCTAGTGGTACTGGCAATATGAAAATGATGTTAAACGGCGCAATTACATTAGGTACAGAAGATGGTGCTAATGTAGAAATTCATCAATTAGTAGGTGATGATAATATCTATATCTTTGGTGAAAGCAGTGATAATGTCATCAATCATTACACAAAACAAGATTATAATGTCAAAGATTATTATGAAAATGATACAGAAATTGAAAATACACTTAAATTCTTGATTTCTAAAGAAATGCTTTCCATTGGCAATGCTGAAAATCTTCAACGTTTATATAATGAATTAAGTAATAAAGATTGGTTTATGACTTTACTCGATTTAAAATCATATATTCAAGCTAAAGATAAAGCTTTCCATGATTATTTAAATCGTCAAAATTGGGCAAAAATGTCTTTAACAAATATTGCTAACGCTGGCTATTTCTCTAGTGACCGCACAATCGCTGAATATAATAACGATATTTGGAAATTAGATAAATAATCTGCCACTAAATGAGGTGTCAATATGTCTTTTGATAATATAAAAATATATATGCAAAATGGTAAATTAACAGATTTAGAAATAAATTATTATATTAATAAATTAAAAAAAATATACCAAAGTAAAAAATTACAACGTATATCTTTTATTTTAGGCGAAGATTATATTGACTTAAGATATATGTTTGAAGCTTATCCTTTTGAAAGAATATGGCGAATCCCCTCTAAAAAATAATATAAAAAAAGACTATCGTAAAAATTTACGATAGTCTTTTTTCTTATCTAAAATACAATATTTATTTACCCATTTTTATATAATTTAAACGACCGCCAGCCATTAAAATATCAATATCTAATTGAGATAATGCATGATTTACGGCAAAAGAAGTTTTCTTAGTAACATTTTCTACCATCATAGCTTTTCCTGGAGCAAGTTGATGTAAATTACTGATTTTCAATACATCGCCTTCATCAATAGTATCATAATCTGCTTCATTTGCAAAAGTGAATGGTACGATACCAAAGTTTATGAGATTAGCTTGATGTATACGCGCAAAGCTTTTAGCGATAACAGCTTTAATGCCTAAATACATTGGTGCAAGTGCTGCATGTTCACGGCTAGAACCTTGACCATAGTTTTGACCTGCAACGATAAAGCCACCGCCAACAGATAAGCAATGTTGTTTAAATCCAGCTTGTACATCACGGAAAATAAATTCAGATATTTTTTCAATATTAGAACGGAATGGCAATACTTTTGCCCCTGCTGGAGCGATATGGTCTGTAGTAATATTGTCTACTACTTTAATTACTACTTGTTTTTCTACAGTATCAGCAAGTGGAGTATTTTCTGGAAGTGGTTTAATATTTGGACCACGAACGATTTCCACATTTTCAGGATGCTGTTTTTCTGGAGCAATAATCATACTATCATCTACTAAGAAATGATCTGGTTCTGCTGGAATATCAAATTCAGCTTCTCTAGGGTCAGAAATAACACCTTTTATAGCACTATAAGCAGCTACTTCTGGAGAAACAAGACATACATTTGCACTTAAGGTACCACTTCTACCATAGAAATTGCGGTTGAAAGTACGAAGTGACCATGCATTTGTAATAGGAGATTGACCCATACCGATACAAGGACCACAAGTACATTCAAGCATTCTAGCACCACTAGAAATTAAATCTGTTAATGCTCCATTTTGAGAAAGCATAGTCAATACTTGTTTAGAACCTGGAGAAATACATAAGGATACATTTTCAGCAACTGTTTTATTTTTTAATATAGAAGCGACAATCATCATATCTCTATAAGAAGAATTTGTACAGCTACCAATAGCAACTTGGTCTATTTTTTTGCCAACAACTTCACTGATGGATTTTACAGCATCAGGGCTATGAGGCATAGCAATCATTGGTTCTAAATCATCTAAATTGATTTCATATGTTTCATCATAAACAGCATCATCATCTGCACTTAAAGCTACGAAACAATCTTCACGATTTTGTTTTTTCAAAAATTCATATGTTACTTCATCGCTTGGGAATATAGATGTAGTAGCACCGAGTTCTGCACCCATATTTGTTATAGTAGCACGTTGAGGAATATTTAAAGTTTTTACACCTTCACCTGTGTATTCAATAACTTTACCTACGCCACCTTTTACAGTCATAAGCTGTAAAACTTTTAAAATAATATCTTTAGAACTTACACCTTTATGTAATGCACCTGTAAGTTTTACATTTACCACTTTTGGCATTTTTAAATTAAATGGACGTCCTGCCATAGCACAAGCAACATCAAGTCCACCAGCACCAATAGCCAATGCACCAATACCACCAGCTGTAGGAGTATGAGAATCACTTCCTAATAAAGTTTTACCTGGAGCTGCAAACCTTTCCAAATGTACCTGATGGCAAATACCATTACCTGGACGAGAAAAATAAATACCATGTTTGTTTGCTACTGTTTGTAAATATTTATGGTCATCAGCATTTTCAAAACCACTTTGAAGTGTATTATGGTCTACATAGCTTACGGATAATTCTGTTTTAACTTGGTCTACACCCATAGCTTCTAATTGTAAATAAGCCATAGTTCCTGTAGCATCTTGTGTTAAAGTCTGATCAATTTTAATAGCTATTGGACAACCACGGTCCATAGTGCCTTCTTGTAAATGAGCTTTAATTATTTTTTCTGTTAATGTAGGCATCTTTAGCTCTCCTTTACTTTTTTAGTATACATAAGAACAATATTTTCATTATAACATAAATTATTACGATTTGTGTATCAATACAGTAAACATTTACTATAAAAATATTGTATACAGTGTATATTTGACTTTTATATAAGATATTTTTTGTGATATAATAGACAAGTATCTTTTTATATAATATGTTTTTTATAAACTCATCGTTAATATCAATTCAATAGAAAAGGAGAATTAGTCTATGGATAATACGTTCTTAGCTCAATTCTACGGAAAATCACAAAATTATACAGATATTCCTAATCATTTATATAAAGACTACAATGTAAAAAAAGGTTTACGTAATGAAGATGGTACAGGTGTTTTAGTAGGTCTTACTCGTGTTGCAGACGTTGTAGGTTATACATACAATGAAGATGGTACAAAAGTAGATACTGAAGGTACTTTATTTTTTCGTGGTATAGATATCAATGAAATAGTAAAAAATCGTCATGATTTACGCTATATTTATGAAGAAGCTTGCTTTTTATTATTATTTGGTTACTTACCAAAACAAAAAGAATTAGAAAACTTTTGCGAACTCCTTCAAGAAAACTATGAACTTCCTGATGATTTCTTAGAAATGAATTTACTTCGCATGCCTGGTAAAAATCTAATGAATAAATTGCAACATGCAATTTTGACTTTATATAATTATGATGAAGACCCAGATAATACCGATGTATATGAAACATTATTAAAAGGTATTCAAATCATGGCAAAATTGCCATCAATCGCATGTTATGCTTATCAATCTAAAATGCATTACTACGAACATAAAAGTCTTATCATTCACTATCCTCGCAAAGATTACTCTACTGCTGAAAATATTTTATATATGCTTCGCTCTGATAGCAATTTCAGCAAACAAGAAGCTAATCTTTTAGACATCATGCTCCTTTTACATGCTGATCATGGTGGTGGTAACAACTCCACTTTCACAAATGTAGTAATCTCTTCCACTGACACAGATATTTATTCTGCTGTATCTGGCTCTATAGGTTCACTCAAAGGTCCTCGTCATGGTGGTGCTAATATAAAAGTAGCTTTAATGATGGATGCTGTTATATCCGAAATAGGATATACTCGTGATGATGCCAAAATTAAAGATATTGTATTGAAATTATTAAATAAACAATTCTACAATAAATCTGGTCTTGTATACGGTTTTGGTCATGCTGTTTATACACTTTCTGACCCACGTGCAGAAATACTTCGCCATTATTGTGGTATCGTAGCTCATGAAAAAGGTCGTGAAGAAGAATTTGAATTCTATTTACGCTTTGAACGCATTGTTAAAGAAACTTTGATGGAAACAAAAGGTTTAACAGCGTGCGCAAATGTAGACTTTTACAGTGGCTTTGCTTATGATATGCTTGGTATTCCTCGCGATATGTTTACACCATTATTCGTTATCAGCCGTATGGTAGGTTGGCTTGCTCATAACTTAGAAAATAAATTATATGATGGCCGTATCATGCGTCCTGCTACAAAATATGTTGGTGAATTAAATGAATATGTACCTATGGAGGATAGATAAAAATGACTAAAACTATTACTGTATTTAAAGGCGATGGCATTGGTCCTGAAATAACTGATGCTGTTTTAAAAATATTAGATAAAGCTGGCGCTGACCTTAATTATGAAATTTTCAATGTCGGTGCTAAAGAATATGAAACAAATGGTAAATTAATCCCTGATGAAGCATTTGCTTCCTTTGATAAAAACAAAGTATTATTAAAATCTCCAATTACTACTCCTATTGGCAAAGGCTTCCGCTCTTTAAATGTAACTTTACGTAAAAAATATGATTTATATGCTAACATTCGCCCTGCTAAATCAAATAATGCTGTAAAAACTGCATTTAAAGATATTGACCTAATTGTTTTCAGAGAAAATACTGAAGACCTCTATGTAGGTGTAGAAGAACAAATTGATGAAAATACTGTTCATGCTACAAAAATAATCACTCGCCATGCTAGTGAAAGAATTATTAAAGATGCTTTTGAATACGCTAAAGCTCATAATCGCAAAAAAGTAACTTGTGTACACAAAGCTAATATCTTAAAAATGAGTGATGGTTTATTCCTAAGCATATTCTACGATATCGCTAAAAATTATCCAGAAATCGAAGCTAATGATAAAATCGTTGATAACACTTGCATGCAACTTGTAATGAATCCTCAACAATTTGATATCATGGTTATGCCAAATCTCTATGGAGATATCGTTTCTGACCTCACTAGTGGCTTAATCGGTGGACTTGGTTTATTGCCATCTAGCAATCTTGGTAAAGATTATGCTATGTTTGAAGCAGTTCATGGTAGCGCACCAGATATTGCAGGTAAACATATAGCAAATCCTACAGCACTTTTATGGTCTGCTTGCATGATGCTTGAATATCTTGGTCAAAATGATGTTGCTAGCAAAATCAGAAATGCCGTTGACGAAGTTTTAAATGAAGGAACAACTTTAACACCAGACCTTCATGGTACAGCTACAACAGAAGCATATTGTGATGCTATCATCGCTAAATTATAAAAAATAAATTTAATATAATTATTTATAAAAAAAACTACCTATAAAATATGATAATTTTTATAGGTAGTCTTTTTTTATCTCCAATCTATATTTTGAGCATTATTAACTTTTTTCTTTAGTGTTTCCAATCTTGTAAGTGCTTCATTAAGAGTTGCATCTTCTTTTGCAAAATGAAAACGAATTAAATTGTGTACATCTTCATGGAAAAAGCTAGAACCTGGTACAGCTGCCACTCCTACATTTGCTGTCATCCATTCAGCAAATTTATAATCATCTTTTACACCAAATTCTGAAACATCCATAAGCACATAATATGCCCCTTGCGGTTCAGTAAATTGAAAGCCTAAATTTGCTAATCCTCCCACAAAAAGTTTCTTCATATGCGTATAATGATCTTGAAGTTCTTTATAATATACATCTGGAAAATTTAAACCTACCACAGCTGCTTCCATAAGTGGTGCTGCTGCACCAACAGTTAAAAAGTCATGAACTTTTTTAACTCGATCAATGATATTTGGTGGAGCTATGACATATCCCAATCGCCAACCTGTAATAGAATACGTTTTGGAAAGTGAATTACATATGATTGTTCGTTCACGCATACCTGGCAATGTAGCCATATATACATGTTTATGAGGTTCATAAATAATATGTTCATATACTTCATCAGTAATAACATATGCATCATATTTAATTGCAAGTTCAGCAATATTTTCAAGTTCTTTACGTGTAAATACTTTTCCGCATGGATTTGACGGATTACAAAGAATAAGTGCTTTAGCACCGCTACAAAATGCTTCTTCTAATAAATTTACATCAAAATTAAAATCTGGTGGAACTAGCGGAATATATATAGGCTCTGCTCCGGAAAGAATTGTATCAGCTCCATAATTTTCGTAAAACGGAGAAAAAATTGCAACTTTATCTCCAGGATTTATAATTGACATCATAGAAGCCATCATTGCTTCTGTACTGCCACAAGTAACAACAATCTCACTATCAGGATCGACTTTCATACCTGAAAAATGTTCATGTTTTCGTGCTAAAGCTTCACGAAAATTTTGTGCACCCCATGTAATTGCATATTGATGTGGCCCCATCTTTGCCACTTCAGCTAATCTATCTGTAATTTCTTTTGGTGGTGCAAAATCTGGAAAACCTTGCGAAAGATTAACTGCATCATATTTATTAGCAATACGTGTCATACGTCTTATAACCGAATCACTAAAATTTGATGTACGCTTACTGAGTTCATACATACATATCTCTCCTCACTAATCAGTTAGAGTGATAGTCCATTATTTTTTATAACTAGGATTATCCTTTAATATCTTAATATATAATATTCATTAATAAAAATAAAGAAAAAAGCACTGAAATATTTCAGTGCTTTTTTCTTAACTGGCAACTTCCTATCCTCCCAGCACGTCTCCATGCAAGTACTTTCGGCCTC
>ERZ773106.815-NODE-815-length-28356-cov-22.898060_pt1 | contig 28356 bp, 53 predicted proteins | sample MGYA00580572_ERZ773106 | MGnify/ENA primary metagenome ERZ773106 (study PRJEB29015, sample SAMEA2737868) | human gut metagenome | biome: human gut; feature: human-associated habitat; material: faeces | place: China | collected 2012 ... | reverse complement strand
GAGAGTCGGGAGAGAAAGTTGATAACGTCACGCCCTTCTCTAAAGAATGTTGCAAGGGACTACTGCCATTCACCTCTTTCTCAAAGGCGGTTTCGGAAGAAATCGCCTTCCTTATACCTTTTTCTCTCATTGTTCGTGTAGGGTCATAAGAAGTTACAATCCACCTTTTCTCTTTAAGATTATCTTCATCATCTACTACAATTGTCTGTGTAATAACTAAAACATGTTTTCCAAGAGACAAAATTCTTTTTCTAAAACCATTTTCATCGACAAAATCTTTTACCAATTCACCTTCTCTGAGGAGTTTATCAATAATAAAAGACAATTCTTTCTCATCTTTAAAATCTTTCTCTTTACCATCTTCTGTTATACCTACATGTTTCCCTATAATATGATTTAAACCAAAATTTTTCTTACCATAGACAATATCTATGTCACCGATATCTTTTCTCTCCCAAGCGTTTCTAACTTGACCACCTTTTTTATCAATCAGAAAATCGACAGCTTCTTTAGGTTTACCTGCATATTCAGAATAATTTTCACCAAACTTATTTTCGTGAAGAATTATTTGACTATTTTTATAATTCTTTTCAACAGGAACCCAATTACCATCTGCTTTCTTCTTTCGAGCAATCCCATCACTCCATACTCTTATTTCACCTACAGAAGCTCTCTGAGCTTTCGTTATTTCATCAAAAGAATTTATATCAATCATATCTAATTCTATAGGCAATAGAGGGACTTTTTAATTTCCCTCCATTGTTAAAGCGAATTCTTAATGCAACTGCAAACGATATTTCGTCTGTTTAAGTGTTGCCATAAAATCTTCAACCCAAGACTTTTCACCTGCATAATTTTGCTTGTCTTCGAGTTTAGAATAGAATTCTTTTGTCCTATCAATAATCAGATTGATAAGTCCTATCGGGTCATCAACTTCAATTTCTTCACCGTTGATTTCACCTTCTTTGAATCGTCCGAATTCTGACTGTCCTGCTTCCATTATCTTATCTTCATAATCTGAAAGTTCCTCTATCAAATCATCGAGATATTGATGTTTAGCATTATCTTCTTCACTCCAATGGATATTCTTTGATTTCGTCTTCACGCCTTCAATGAAATTAGCAAAATCAGCAAACACTCTGTACATCTCATCTTTTGCTTTTAGAATCTCAGAACCATCATCTAAAGAAACGTTACTGTTTATCTCTTTACGAATATCATCTATACCCCAAGATTTCTCTATTTCTTCATCAGAAACAAGAATCTTGTTTATATCGAGTTTTCCTTCGTTTTTCATCTCATTCAGTAAAGATTTGAACATATCAGCTTGGTCGAGGTCATTGAAGTCAATTAACATTCTAAAACCTGTTGGTTCTTCAGTTTCAATCTCAATAGATTTTTCTATACCATCACCTTCAGGTTCTTTTGTTTCTTTATCTAAATCTTCTTTACATAAAGCATTAACACTATTACAATCTATAGTCTTTTCAACATTCTCTTTTTCTTTCCAATCCTCAGGAAGTTCATTCTCAAGACCCAGCTCTTTAGCACGTTTCTTAATCCATGCTTTCACCTTTTCTTTCGGCATATCAGAAGCGCCGGACAACTTAATAGCATCTTTCAAATCCTGACTATTCCTTATAGGATATTTCCCGTTCGGCATTGCCTCGCCTTTCTTTGCAAGGTCTTTTCTTTCTGTATGTGAAAAATAGGTTTTATTATTTGCCTTTTTGATATCTTCTGGACATGATTTACAAACATCGCCGAAGACTTTTTCTGAAATATCACCATTCAAAAATGACTTCATAATCTTCAAGACTTTATTTTCAGATACTTCAAGTCCTAAAATTCGTTTGATATTATCTTTCATATCAAAAATGAAATCATAATCATCTAACTCTGTAGATGGATTAATCCAAGCAGAACCAATTTCTTCTTCACTATCAAGCAACAATGAAGCTGGAGCTTCACTATCAATATGACCTATAAAATAATGAATTTCAAAATCTTTACCTGTCGCGATTCCAACTGGATAAAGCAAATCTTCAGGAACATCTAATCCAGTCTCTTCAAATAATTCTCTATGAGCTGCTTCACGCCATTCTTCTCCTGCATCTACATGACCTCCAGGAATACACCATTCAGTAGTACTTTCACCCATATCACCAACTCTCTGTAGGATAAGAAGTTTGTCCCCTCTAAATAAAAGCACATCTGCATATTTCACTTTACCAATCTTCGCTTTGATAATGTCATTGTAAATAGACTTTGAAATTACACCAGATTTACACAATCCTTTAGCTTCAAAGAGGTCTTTCATATCTACAAGTGCTTCTGCAATTTCAGTATCATCTTCTAATAATTTTATAGACTTTTCTATAGAAGTCTTTTCTTTCTGGATACTTGCAACATGTTTCGTATGTTCCTTCAAAAAAGAATCGTATCTTTTCAAAGCATCTTCTTTCTCTTCTGCATCTAAAGTGGAGATACTTTTAATAATACTATTCTGTTGTGCAAACTCATCTGCAAGATTATCTATCTCTTTATTGATATCTTGAGATTTTTGAAGAAGTTTTCTGTACTGATTGATTTTTTCTTCTTTTGAACGAAAACCAAATAATTTCTTTATATTCATAGCTTTATAATTTTTGTCCTAAATATACGAATTCTATTTATGAAATATCACTCTTGATACGAATATCTTCAACGTAATAAAAATCACGTTCACCTATATAGACATTATAAAAGAATCTGTTCACAGTTTCAAGTTTCTCAATACGGTCAACTATATAACTATTCTTTCTACCCTCAAGTATCATTCCTGGTTTTAATTTAGAGGTTTTTGTAAGTGAACAAGTCTTTTTGTTTGAATCTATAACATAAAGTAACTGTTCTCCTGATATTCTATCTAAAACTACTTCTTCATCAGCATGACAATATACGTTATAGACAGATTCATTAAAACGCGCAGCTCTTTTATAAAGAGCTTCTAATTTTGCAAATCCATTTTTGTTCACAATCAAATCACCAATTTTCAAATCTTTGATAAACTTAGGTCCTTCGAATGTCTTCACTTCGACGAAACTTGAATTAAAACCACCTTTCATATTTATTCATGTATTATTGTTTTTAATACTCCACCAAAATCTTGGATAACATATTCTATAGGTGCTATCAGATTATAAAGAGTTCCTTTGTATATAGTTTCTTTAATATCTTTAACAATAAGTTTTCTTACACCAAAATGACTTTTAGATGTATCTTCAAAACTTTTTACATACTCTTCAATCGATAATTTTCGTTCCTCACTATCTGACCTTAAAGATGAACCTGATATTCTATTCAAACACTCACCTTCAGTCATCTCACTTAAAAGTTTTTCATCTAAAATAGGTAAACAACATTTTTGAGAATATTTACCAATAAATAATTTTTGACCTTCACAAATTGAAATCTCTCCAGCTTCACTTTCAAAGATTAAAGTAAATATCTTACCATTATAATCTCCTATATTGATTCTTGCTGGCATATATCTAAAACTAAAGGTAGGAATATGAAGCATCTTAACAAAATCAATTCCATTCTTATTAAGGTCACTGATTTTGATGAATTCATCTTCAAACCTCTCTTCTTTAAGTCTACTATCTTCGTAAGTTTCAACCTTCTTTCTCAAGACTTGTACTAACACATCTCCTTTGTATCCTATCATACTATAAACTCTTTATTGCCGACTGTTATTTTAACTTTACTTCTTCTCTCAACTTTTCTATCAAAATGTTTGACTGGTTCAAATGATTGTGTTTCGTCATTCCAAACATATGATTTCGGGATATAACGCATATTACACCTACAAAATGGGTGAATTGGTCCAAGAGTTGGTTTCCAATCTTTTGACTTTAAACCTATATTGTCACCATTCGCTATTAGGTCAATCAACTTGAATATTCTTGGCTTCGTACCTACACCTCCAGTTGTATAGAGTTGTTGACAATATTTACACGCACCAGGGTACACTTGTTTATATACCAATGCTTCTGCACCATGTTCATTCATTATCTGTTGTGCTACACCTATTTGATAGACGTATTGCATTTCAGTCTCGACTATTCTGCCCCAATCTCTATTCCAATCGTCCAACGAATGTCCTATACTACTGATAATAGATTGGATTGATTTCTTTTTCAAAGTTCCTTCAATTATTTCCTTCTTAATGGTGGTTAATTCAAGTTGTCTTTGAATTTCTGCTATTAGCTTAACCTCCTCTTCAGATATAGAATTTGAAAGAATATCCCGCATTCTTTTCCCCATTGTCTTTATATAGGAGTAAGTTCGGGTCGCTGCAGCATCGTACATTGCTTTTTCTGAAGCTGTCAATGCCTTATACTGCTTCTTGTCTATGTAAGACAAAAGGTCAGTATAATCCAATGTCCTTAATTGACTTGGAGTCAATTGTCCTGATAATCTACCAAAAAGGTATGATTGATAATATGGAGGCAATTTCTTCAATTCATCCTTCCATTTATAACCATACCTTTTTAATAACTCCTTGTCTTCAGAAGATAATTTACTCTCACCAAGAACATCTGCAACAATTCTTGCAAGTCGATAATCTATAATATCGAATAACCTCTGTATTTCATCAGGAGTGAAAATCATTGTTTTGCAATTTTAGTCATTTCCTTGGTCAAATCTATCATCATATTATTGACCTGAGTTGAAAACATAACTTGTGCCAATCCTTCATATCCACATTGGACTTTCGGATAACGAATAGGGTCCTTTGTATGATATATAACATTCGACTTTTTAGCCATCTGTTTGATATCAACTCCATCAACTTTTTTAATCGGCGGCATTACTTGTATAAATTAGTTTTATAATAATTTATCGCTTCTGCAAGTATAGGATTATTGTCAAATGATTTATACTTATCAAACGGGTTTTCACTGAATGATTCTTCGTCATTTGGAACTCCTGCTTCTTCTGATTCTCCGGGAACAGACGCTCCATACATCTGCTGCTGTTGTTCAGCTTGCTTTGCAGTCTGATAAACTTGATTGATAATGATATCGTTTTCTGGGTCAAGTGGTCTTCCTGAATACTTCTGGAATATATCTTGCATTGCAACCATACCTTTTTCAAGTTTCTCAGCATCAAGTTTTACTTGAGCTTCTTCATCTTCAACCTCAATACCAGTAAATGAAAATTCGAAATCTTCATCAAGCTCACTTACGATATATTTCGTAATCACATTCTCCAGGAATATAAGAATAGGTTTCAAACCTTTCTCTCTACTATGTTGCAATCTGGCTTTTTGACCATCTTGTCCAAAGATTTGAGCTTGGTCTTTGAATTGGAATCCTAATTCCGTAGGGTCTATTCTATAGACAGAACAACTCATTATAACCAAGAATTTCAACCAATCATTGAATTCCATATCACGGTTTCCTTTCTGGAGGTCAATCCATTCCAAATCGATACCATTGATAACCGGTACCCTATGAGAATTCTCAACTCCCCTCATCGTCTGCATCCATGCCTGACGAAATTCATTCAATGTTGATGGTGAAATATTCGCATTCTTTACATTGATGAATCCTTTTGGTTGAGAACCTTGTTTGAAAAATAATCCATTATAACTCATTCCCCATAATATCCATGTAATAATCTCTACAAGAGTTTCAAGTTCACTTGTACCATATCCATTCTTACGAATATTAGAAGTTTTGTTTCTAATACCAAATCCAAGCTCCCATGGATAATATAAAATTGGTTCTTTTGTCATAGGATTACGAATAATCATATCATCCCATACCATACAATATCTTGGTAAATAACCTTTGAACCTATATCCTTCAAAAGCTTCTCTTTGTCTTGGGTCAACAGTATCAAGAAATCGAATAAGTGACGCATCAATAGCTCTGAATTTTTTCAATTCCCAATCACGACTCCTGACAACTTCAAATGCCAGTTGGTCCAATGTAAGACTATCGAATGTTATCTTGCGAACAAATTCTTGAAAACTATCTATATTGTCCCACTTTTCATTCCATCCTCCGTTCTCAAGGAATTTCACAATATTCTCTATCTTCTTCTTATCTTCATTAGAAAGTTTCTCTTCTTTCTCTTCTTTGAATAGACTTTTCTTTCTTCGGATAGTATATCCTTCTTTTTGTTCATCTTCAGAAAAATGTAGAAAATTTTGAACTTGCTCAATACGTGTATTAACTATTGCACGAATGATATAAATATCTCCCATTCTCCGAAGAGTAGAAAATGACAAAGCTCCTTTCGAATCTTTAAATCCTTTCCCGTTTCCTGCTAAATCATTAGGGTCAAAGAAAACAGATTGTATATGAGGATTCGTCTTATTAATTTCGCCTAAATACAAATTAGCTTTCAATAACTCTTCCGTATCATTAGAACTCAAAGCTGATTGAAGTTTACTTTGAAATGCCATAGGGGCTGCTTTTTGTATCGAATCAAGTTCTTCTAAAGAAAGTCCAGCCAGACTCGATAAAAAGTCTGGCTTTGACTTAATTTGAGAATTTCGTTTATTTCTTTTTCCCATCGTCAGATAATTTTAAGCTCCAGCTAATTGCGTTAAAGTAACAGTCGCTGTCTTATTTCCTTCTGTTGTAGTGACTACTGCTGTTCCAGTTCTCTGTGCTCCAGTATTTGCTGCTGCCACTACTGAATATTCCGAAGACCCTTTTGTAAATCCTTCACCCTGGACTGTCGTAGTATAAGTTACCGCAGAAGGAATGCCGCTATTACTTCCATTAACCTTCTTCTGTTTAGTAGCTGTTACTCCGAATATTTTAGTCTCTCCTGCTGCCGCAAAAGAAAGTGTGGTTGGGTCTACAGTACATGTATATTCATAGGTAACTGTCGCTGCAAGCTGTGTTAACGTAACATTTACCGTCTTGTTGCTTTCAGTCTGTGTAATAGTAATAGAACCGTTATTATCTGTTTCTGCCTTATTTTCAGCCGCCACTATACTATAATTCTCTCCATTAGATGTTTCAGATGAAGTCTGGCTGAATCCAGTTCCGGTAATCTGTGCAGTCGTATCTACCTTCTCGACACCACCGGAAGGCTTGCCGTTGACTTTTTTCTGTCTTGTTGAAACAATTTGTAAACTCTTCGTTTCTCCAAGCGCTACAAACTGTATGGTCTGTGAATTGGCAGACAACGCATAATCATATGTCACTATAGCTGCATTCTGTGTAAGTGTCACTTCCGCAGTCTTTCCACCATCCTGCGAAATAGTCGCTTTTCCTGTTCTCTGTGAACTTCCGGTATTCTCAGAAGCTTTCAAATTGTAGTTATTTCCGCTTTCCTCATAATCGAACCCTACGCCTGCCAGTTCTATATCAGTAGGATATGTTTCTGGCTGCTGTTTTACTCCATTCAGAACTTTTGTTCTTGTAGAGGTAACAGTGACAAGCTTTTCACCTCCTGCACCGTCGAACGTTACCGCTGTCGGGTCTACTGTAAGCGCATATTCGTAGGTTACAGTAGATGCAGCCTGGTTGCATGTAATCTGCAATGTCTTTCCGCTTTCATTCTGTTTAACCGTCACTACCGCTTTTCTTGTCGTGTTGTTGGGGTTCTCGTCAACCGTTACTTGTCCTCCACCGTCAACCTTGAATCCTGCCCCAGATATTGAGAATTCCACTGGTACACCTTCCGGATGTCCTACTGGTTTCCCGTTCTTAAAAGTCTGCTTAGAAGACGTCACCACGCACATATCATCACCTCCCTTTGCAGGGAAATTGAGTGTAGGTTCTTTAGTCTCCAATACGTATTCCACAACTTCCTGCACGTCCGACAATACCGCGCCTTCTTCTCCGAATCCTTCCGGATATGAGATAAGCTTAACAAGCGCCTTAAACGCCCATTCCTTGAACTGTCCTATATTATAAGTATGACCAGCTTCAATTACAATACCGATAGACTTATAATATTCAATTGCTCCAACAACGTTTTCAGTTACAAAAACATTCAACTGACTGTCTAAACCATCAGTTATGACAGTCAGTTGTTTGGAATTATCTTCTGTTGTAAATAATAATCGTAACATAATCCTTATGCGTTTTCTGCTGTCAATTCCTTACGCCATGTATTATCGTTAGCTATTATAACCACGTTCAAGTCTTCCTTTGCATCTAAACCAAGGTCTTCAAGTGTAAATTCCATCGGCTTGCCTGACATTATCTTTGCAGTAAGTGTTTTTCTATCACCGCGAATTACACCAAATCTTCCGACACTCTCATTCAGATTTACATCATTAGGGAAGTAAATATCCACATCCTTAGGAGCAGGAACAGTTGTTTTGATTGTAATTATACACGCATTTTCATCATTCCATTCTGCTGTCACTGCAACAACCTCATTTAATCCCTGAGGATTCAATTCGAGAGTAAGTGCTTTATTTTCAGCAAAGGCAACGAGTTCTTCGTGCATTACAGATTCACCTACTTTCCAAGGAAATCCAAGTTTCAATAGAGCATCACTTCCACTTACTTCATCTTCTGTCACACTTACATCACCAGGAGCAACAATTCCTCTAATTTCTGTGATAAATACTCTTTTTTGGTCGCAACTACCATCAGTTACAACTACTGTATCAATTTTCTTATCTGTATCGATAAATCTATATAGTCTCATAATCTTTTCTATTTTTAATTGTTAATTACTTACATTCAAAAACTATTTCTTGTGTTACAGCACCATTTTTATCAAGTACATAAACCTGATAAATACCAGTCAAATCTGCTTTCTGAACACCCAAATCCTTCTGGCACTCGAAACCCAGATATTCGTTCTTCTCCTTCATTGTCAGAATCTTCTTATCGACAGATGCGGTACCGATAGTTTCTGGAATGTTGGTGAACTCGCAGAACTTGTTATTATGCTTAATGCAAATCTGAGTGCCTTCCGATACCTTTGCCTTAAAATTCATCCACAACCAAGGAAGACCATTTGCATATTCAGCCTGCCACGGATACTCCGTCAGATAGGATTCAGGAAGAATCGCATTGTAATCTTCTTCACTATTAATAATACCACTATTAGGGTCCATTTGAATAGGATTTTTCAATTGTGCTCCTGCTTCAACTTCATTCAATGCTGCTTCAATGGCATTAAAATTATCATCTAAACCTGAAGCTACTTGTGCACCGGTCTGACCATCTGTTATTTGATAAAAATCTATCTTATTCATAATTTCCAAATTAAATCTTTTGTCCAAACGAATTCATTATTCCAAATATCGTTATCTGAGAATAAAGTCTTATTCATTCTCCATATACCGTCACTCAACCAAACATTCAAATTATTCCAAATGCCATTGTCCATAAGCCATACAGGAGGAATATTGAATATACCACCAGAAATCCAATATCCGCGCATATTCCATTTATCATTCTTCAAAACCCAAGGTTTTACAGTAATAGGTGGCATTGAATTAGAAATTCCGCTTCCACTACCTCCTCGAAATGTTCCTGGGTTTTCTTCAGTTCCTATTCGAGTATAAACTCCAGGTAAATAATCACTTGCCATCTTTCTTATTTTTAGGAGAACCGTTTTCATCGAAATCAGCCAAGTACTTCTTGATTCGACTTGGAACTAAATTTGGATATAATTTAGAAGCATTTTCTACAATTGAAATTGATTCGCGTATAATCAACGCATTACATACAACCGATTTAAACCAAGTATATGATTCTATACTTCCTCCTTCAACCGTAAAGTTACCTAATACATGCGAAACAATCAACAGAGCGCTATAAATAATTAGCTTCATTGCAATCATTCCGAACCCTTTACTTGAAAAATCTTTATTCTTCAAATGAAAGACCCAACTTACTAATGTATCAACTACAACTAATATCATTAGATATTTTAGGAATTCCCAATCACGGAACATATATTGCTCAATAAATGATGCTGTATTCGAAAACGATATAGGAATACTTAAAAGTACCGGAAAATAGAAGCTATAGATGTAATTCTTGAATTTGTTTATATGTCTCATCTTATGTATTAGTTTTTGTTACCAAATTTCTTATCTCTGTTTTTGGTCACGTGGTCATACATCTTTGAAACAATTTCCTTTACAAGTGCAGATTCATCTACTAACTCATCTTTCTTAAAGAATAATCTTGTTTTTGAACGAGTCTTTTCTACTTTACCATCTTGAGTTTCAAATATATGTTTACCGTTTTCTTCTCCTTTATAGGTAAGTCTTGAACTTCTCGGATTACTATTTGCATAAACAATATCACCTGGTTTCAATTTAGAAACAGTGAGACCTTTTGAACTGTCAAGAATCTTCTTAAGTATCTGTTTTCTATATTGAAGACTGATATCAGCATCTGACAACTCATCATTCATCACTTCTGGATTTTCAAGATACTCTTTAATCAATTCTTTTCGAATCTCTTTAGTTCTCTTGGATTCACCGTTTTCATCTTCTTTCTTAGATTCTTTAGTTTCAGATTCTTTGCCAGTACCTGTTGTTCCTTTCTTTTTAAGTCTCCAACCTTTCTCGGTCTTGACATACATCTTACCACCATACATCTTTTCTGTTCCAAGCGGAAGAGCTTTTGCTTTCTCAATTGCAACATCATCTGCACAATTGATACCTGCAATCCCTTTTAAGATATTCAAAGGAGTCTCTTTGTAGCAAAAACACATTCTATCATCTATAGACTTGAAGATACCATCAGGAATTTCAACCGGTTCTCTCTGCGCTTCTCTGTAGAACATCAAACTCTTCATTAAATCATTGCTACGTACAAATACAGGCTTCAAAGACATATAATCAGCAGCACAACAAGCTATCTCAAATTCATCAATTTCTTTATTCTTTGATTTTTCGATAACATCCTTTGAAAATGCATCTACTTGCGCCTTAGTAAACACTTCAAGATTGTTTTTCTCAACAAATCTATTGAATTCATCTTGCGTAAATTCTTTAGGATTATTCATATTGTAATTTGTATTAATTTAAACGGAATATTGTTTTAATGCGTAAAAATAACAATTTTAATTGACCTCTACAACTTATCCCGTCAAATTAATCAATTGTCAAATATAAACATATGAATGGTGTAATTCAATCATTCTCGATATCACTTTATCACATTTCTTCTCAAACTTCTCAATCATTTCACGTAACATACTTCTTTTAGGGATATCTATCGTATAACTCTTTGAACAATAATCAACGCGCGTCAATACTTCTGTTTCTGTAGGTCTTCTCCAAGCTTTGCTGCCAAAAAATACTCTGAATTGTCTCAATACTTTTCTCACTTCATCAACTGTAAGTCCAATGTTCTTAGCTATAGTCCTTGACCTTAGGTATAATTGTGCAATAGGATTAATTGAATCGTAACATAACTTCGTCCTTGATAAAATCTTTTCAATCTTAGTTTCAGCTTCTTCTTTAGTTATTTCATTCTCAATAGCTTTTCTTCTTATCTCTCTTATTTCTCTATAATCTCTTGTAAATGAATTATTTTCAACTCCAGCTTCTAAACAATTTCTAAATCTATTCAAGTAATCAAATACCAATTGGCAATTAGCAGTCCAAGTATATTTCTTATTATCTTTAATGAAATCTTTCTTCATGTAATTAGGAATAATTGTGCAGTATTGCAGTAAATCCTCTGGGATTATTTCTACATGCACTTCACCAGTCTCTTTATTGAAGGTGTAAATACCATCTAACTTCAAACTCAATAGATTTCTTGAAACACCAACTATGCCAAGATTGGTTTCGTTCACAATCCATTTCTTGAGTTTACCTTCACTTGTAAATAGGATTTTACCAGTATCTCCAGTTCTTTCACTGAGCTGTTTTGCAGCAGATGTTCTACCTTCGGCTTTGAGTAAAGCGTATATAATATTGTAACGATTGGTTTTTCTGAGTTTAATATATAAGCTATTTTTATTCATATTCTTTCGTTTTAAGTGTTGTAAAAGTAGAAAGAATATTTCTAATATCAAATATATACAAAAAAATAAGAGTACCTGAGTACTCTTATAATTCCTTAAAACAAAAGTGCTAAATGTGATATAGTCTACGCTTAGACTATTTATAATATGCAACACTCAAACAGACAAACTCTTCACAGAGGCTTCTGTTAATGCTGTAAAGATACCACTACTTATCTCCTCTAACAATGAACAGGTTCTTCTGAATTATTTCTATACTGATTCTTAGGGGGTTACGACCTTATCCTCTTTATAATCACATAACCTGCTGGTTATAATTATCTTTCTCTATTTCTATATATAAAAGAAGATGCTTATAACCTCTGGTTATATGATTATACGATTTGAATTGTTGTATCTACTTGATTCTCAGCACTGGTAAAATATAAGAAATTCTCAATGCACGACCAAAGAAAAAGTTTGTATCTTTAGACAGTTTGTTTAATCTAAATATATTTGTGTATGAAAATTATTTACAATTCAAAATTGGCTCGATTGTTATTGTCTAACTTCAAAGCAATCCTTATCATGCTCTGGCTCTTGTGTAAGAAAGGTCCTGAATATTATTCAGAAAAGTTCATCAAGCACGAAGAAACTCACTCCTTCCAATGGAAGTGTTGTATGTTCTTAGGAGTGTTCATCTGGCTTGCATTCTCATTAGTATTTGATACACTCTGGTTATTGCTACTTATTCCATTCACATTCTACATCTGGTACTGTATTGAATATGTGATAAGATTCATCATTGGAGTAGTGAAAACACCTCCTATTATGAAATTCGGGTTCAAGAAATGGCTCAAAGGTTTTCAAGAGATTGGTCATGAATCTTATCGTAAGATTGTATTTGAACAGGAAGCTAATGCTGTGGAGGATGGGATAGTAAATTATGAGTTCCTTTCTTTCTTCAAGTATTATTAAAAAGAAAAGGCGTTTCACAACGCCTTACCCTCTAATTAAAATAATAATTTTAGCAGTATGTATGTTTAACTCAATATTGTAAAATTACAAGTTCTTTCTTAAATATAAATCTTAAAGTGTCTTGGTATTCAATTATTCTCACCTAAACAATGTACCATTATAGCAGCAAAGAAAGGTGTTATGATAAACGACATAAAGAACCAGAAGATACTACTCCTCTTAAGTCTATTTGCTGTTTCTCCTACTTCTGTGCAAAGATAGAAGTAAATCAATGCACATATTAAGCCAAAAATAAAAACTAATGCATCCATAATCTAAAAGTTTTAAATTGTTAATAATATCATTCTATTCAATGCATGTCAAAACTCGAATTAAACAAGAATTAACATACATTTCAAGCTATTGCACAGAAGGTTTGAAGTACGGTAGAGATATCTTTATTTCACTCATCGTCTCACAAAGCTCCCACCAAGGTATAATTACATGAGGAACGCAATAAAGGACATTCTTATTCTCAAAGAAGTAAACAGTACACAATTCATTAGTCTTTCTTTTGTTCTCGAAAGAAATCTCACCAAGTACATCCATAATCTTTCTTAGTCCGAATGGAGTGATATTCTTATTAGCTTGAAGTATGAGAATGTCTTGTGCAGGTATCTGAAGCATGTCTTCAATAAGAGAAACTGTTTCAGGATTATACATTTCTGTATCAGACAAGAGTATCAATTTATTCGACTCACAAAGCCAATCAATATAAGGACAATTGCCATTCTTGTAGGTAAAATGAATTTTATTCATCGTAATATTCTTTAAAGTCACGAATTTCTTTATCTATCATTCTATTGATATTCTCAATTTCTTCATACTTCTCTTCTTCAATGAGTCTCAATTTATGACTTATCATAGAATTGATATATCTGTTCCAATCCCGTTTACCCATCAACTTCAGGTCAATAGCTATAGAATCGATAGACCTCTGCATTTCATCTTTGTGATGTGCATCATATCGAAACCAGATAAGCAATAGAAGTACGAGTACTGCAAGTAATACGAGTACTGCAAGTAATACGATTATAATATACAATTCTGTCATAATTTATTCAGTAACATAATGGTCAAGTAATTCGTTAGCTATCTTATCGACTCTTTCCTTAGAGAAAGATGAATCGACAAGTCTTTTCTCTGCAATGATAGTACCACTATCAAAAGTTTTCATCTTTACTACTATAGATGTAAATGATTCACCTTTCTTAGCATAGTCACATTCAACAGTGATATTCTTTCTTTTAAATGTTTCCATAATTATAAAATATTTTATTTAGCCGAGCACTAACTTAATCTCTGATAACTTCTTTTTCGCTTCTTCTTCGGTCTGGAAATAGTTGTGAGTATTAAACTTGCATTCGTCTATATAATCGAATGTTTCTGTACGGGAAGCCACGCAAAAGGAATTGGGGTCATTGAAATCAATGTAATAATACATACAGTTCTTCTTGGCACGCCACCGAATTTTTTCTATACATTTGCTCTTTGTATTGTAGAACAAGCCTTTTTCGGCAAGCGCGTTGTTCATACGCTTCTTTTCTTCTTCTGTAGAAAATCTGAAAGATGGGATAAAATCATAGTAAGAAAATGACATTCCAGTTTTAAGAAAATGTAATTCATTATTTCGTAAATAAACATGATAAAATGCTTTAGAAATATCTTTTTTACATTTGCGTTCTCTATATATCATTATCGTACCGTCTTCATGTGTCAGACAATCTCCATCATGGACGGACAAGAATTTCCCGTCTTTGTCACATAAAATCTTTTTCATAATTGTAAAATATTTTTATTAGAAAACATAATTAATCAAGTCAGAAATCCAGGACAAGAACTGTATCATGCCGAAGAATAGGAAGACACATATTATTGCACCTATTCCATACCAGAAACGTACCCACCATTCACGATACTTTGTCTTTAATACCTTTTTGCCGAAACGGCCGTGAAAGAAATTTATAAGCTGCTTTTTCATAATATAAAGAATTTTAGAATTCAACAAGAATAAGACGTTTACCGCTTTCTTTTTCACTGACCCACATATGGTTGGAACCGAAGCCGTAATCAAAAATAGAATCGAACGTACCTGTACATTCTATAGAAAGAAGTCCCATTGTCTCTCTAAGTTCCTCTTCGTTATTACTCTGTGTTATTCTGTTCAATATAGCGACATATATGTATATTACTAACGGTACATTGCAATAACTTAATGGCTTTTCTATAATTGCTTTCATAATTTGTATATATCGTGGTAGTCCAAAGGCTACCGGATTATTATATTTGTTCTTTCAACCACTGACGATAAATTCTGTCACAAATTGCTTCATCGCTTTCAAAAGGACCAGCAAGTGTATATATCACTTGTTCGGGTTCGCCATGAGGCTTAATTGTCACTTCGTATTCGTCTGGCCCACATGGGTTACGTGCTATTCGTTTACAACTAACTATTGCTTTATCATACTCTTTCATATCCGTTGCTTTCATAACCTTATATCTTTATTTGTTTGACATTGTAAAGGTACACATTTATCGTCAATTGGACAACAAATTACTTGTTTTTCTTTGTTGGTTTGATAACTCTTTTATCTTCAAATTTATCCTTTACATAGAGCAACCATACACGACGTACATTCGTATAGGTACAATTCATGATTGTACGGATTTTGTAATGTGACCAATTAGGATGTTCCAGTATCATGTTATAGATTTCCAACGATTGCTTACCACGAGGCTTTTCTTGACGATAACTTGCTCTTTTGGTAGAAGATTTTCTCTTCTTACTTATAGTGAAAGAAATTGTACGAAGAGTATCATCAGCTTTCAATATTGTAAGGCCATAGGATTTGGCTTTATAATTCTTCTTTGCATCATCAAAATGTGCTTCGTCGAAAGTGATTATGATTTGTTCGTTGTTACATTTAGTAATACCATTGTAGGTTTTGATGAAGTCGTTGAGCGCTTGCTTTTGTTCAGGAGTCTGGCCTTCAAGTCCTACCTCTTTTTCTGCTTCTTCGATAAGAGCGATAAGTTCGTCTTTCTTATACTTTTTGATATTCTTAATACCAAGTTCACTTGCTCTTTTTCTCAATTGCTCGACTGTCATAACTGTTGTTTTCATATTTTCTCGTTTTTAAATTGTTACTCTTTTTTGAATGCCTAAAGATACCAAAAGTTTATGTACCTGACAACTTTTTCTGGTAATTTGTTCGCCTTGTTGGTTAAACTTATGCTAATTCAATCGCTCTTGCAGGTACACAAATCATAGTCCATGTTTTACCCTCTTTCAGATAATCTACTGAATAGTCAGCTTCAAAAGTGCAAACATTCATATCAACACCTGAAATAGTACCTTCTACCTTACCATTTTTAGTAGTTACGACTACTGATTGACCTTTCTTAAATTCTGTTGCTTTCATATCTTATATGTTTTAATTGTTATTACTTATTTACTTTTCTACAAACATCTTCAACTTTAACGTGTAATACTTTCCAAGTACCTATTGCCAAATCAAGTGTTCCATTGGGATTGATTTTCTCGATAACGAATTTTTTTACTGGGTAAAAGTTATAAGTTACCATACGTCCTAATCTTGCGTTAAACTTTTTCATTGTCTTTATCTTTAATCGTTCGACTTATTATCTCCTTTTTGGATACCTAAAGATACACCTTTGTGACACGTGTAGCAACACATTCACCAATAAAGTGGTCGAAATTAAGATTCTTTAAAGTTCGACCACAGGTCTAAACATATTTTAATATATGAGATATAAGAATATAAAGAATGCTCGTCAAACTTGTAATTAAACAAGAAATAACGAGCATTCTAACTTGGCAAACAAAAGTTCAATTTATACCCTGAAAAGAGTTATCTTCTTACCATTACCCATATCGTAAGTATCAACATGTAACCAACTCACTCCATCCTCGAGTCTTATAGGATAAGGAAGGTTATCCTGATTCTTTATAATGAGCTGACGTGCCTTTTCAGCACTCATGCCTTGTACAGTGATATCATATGCCTCGCCTGTGCAGTGTCCGGAAATATAGACCTTTTCAAGATTAGTTTTTTCTTTAGGAATTGCACAAATGTTACATCTAAGGCCACGTTGTGAATAACTACCACCACTCTTCCAATTGTTGATGATAAAAGGCTTCTGGATAATATATTCACGTAGCACCAACAATGTCTCAAGTGCTGCCATAGAGAAGAAACTCCACATCTGTTCCTCTCTGTATTTATTGTATACATGCGGACAAACAAGTTCTTCAATTTTGAAGTATTGTTTTAGTTTCTTGATTAATTCATCTCTTTTCATAATTCTTCATCTTTAGTCCATTCATTACTATTCATAATTTCATTCTCATCCATCAAAGGATAAGGATAAACGACGTCTTCCACAACTTCTTCACTTTCCGAAATCGTCATAACCGGAGGTACAAGTATGTTATACGTCTCTTCATGCAGCAGTGCTTTTGTGCCGTCATTGTTCGTTCTCCTTGTCTTCCAGTCCTTATCGAACTGTTTCAGTTCTTCTATAGGTATAGCTAACCACTTCATAATCAATCATATTTTAGTTTATAGTCATTAATTACTTTCTCAATCTGCAAAGGTGTAAGTTCGTCATAGAAGCCGATAAGCTTGTAGAGAGCCATGTTTGAGAAATATCCGGCCAATCCTATATCACTTCCAAGAACCACCTTTTGCGGCTTTAAATCTGTACCGTTCACTATCGTGATAATTTGATGTTTCAAATAGACCTCTTTTCCATTCATAGTGGTATTCAACTTTCCGTTTATATAAGTCACCCCACCCCAGTTATAAGCATTATATGCTATATGATTTAATGAAATACTTATTCCAAAACTTGTCTGACTTACTCTTTGGTCATATAGGAATCCACTTTTATCGGTAGTTAAAGATGGTATTACTTCCATAAACAACGTCTTGAATCCTTTCGTAACATTCTGCATTATCGCATAATCATCTATACTATCAAAGACAAAAGCACCGTCTGACCTGTAGCCGCTACTCTCTGTATACGCTGCATTGAATATCTCTGCATCATGTCCATTACCCGACAAATCGTCTATGATGTTACGGGTAGGAGAAGAATTGTCCTTAAGTGATAAGTCGTAATAGACGTCCGGTTCCGGTATCGTGACCTTGCCAGACCTCCTGCCAAACAAAAGACTTGTACCAATACCAATCATAACCCTATATTAAATTGTGCAGTAGTACCAGTAACAAACACCTTATCAATAAGATAAGGCATAGGAGAACCAATATAAGCAGACACTTCCACCTCACTAATAGTATAAGTCTCAATAGAAGGTGCTCCACAGAGGTGTACTTTGATAGTTCCAGCAGTCAATGGAATGACCAAGAAATTCTTATCACTATCGTGCTCCACAGAGGTGTACTTTGATAAATCAAAATCCTCAGCAACCTGGCCAACTTCAAATGCTCTACTTATTGCAGTAATGCTTACTTGTCCTTCACCATTACTAATTCTAATTTTATTAGGATACATAACTTTATAAATTGTTTTAAATTAAAAAGGAGGAGGAACTTCATCGTCACCGAATTCATTCCTCCTCCTAACCTTTAAATATGTCAAACTTGAAAGAAAATTTCCAATCGTAAAAGTACAAGATTAATTCATATTAACCAACCTTTTCAAAGATTTTCAAATCTTTTTTGATTGTGTATGATTTCTTTATTGAGCTCATCTTGTATAAGTTCAATTACTTTTCTGGTCAATTCTTTATCTATATAGATATTCATTGTGTTAGATGCAATACGAATACGTTCATCTTCTTTCATCTTTTCCAACTCCTGTAGAGTTTGTCTATATCTATCGATATTCTTCTTTAGGAAGATTGCTGTTTGGAATACATCTTCTTTCATATTATTCTACAATTTCCGCATCACTTTCCGGCTCGTATTCTTTCTTCTCTTCTTCAATAGGAGCTTTCTTCCACTGGTCTATGAAGTGTTCGATTACACGTCTTCCATCCTTCACAACCTTTTCCAGTTTTTCGTCCGGTTCCAACAGTTCATCTGCCATTGCTGCGGCTATATGTTTTGCCTTCATTACCTCTTCTACAAGGTTGCTTTCTATCAGTTCACCCAAACTTTTCTTTGTCAGTAGGTTGAAGGTTAATCCTTCAATGATTTGCTTTCTTTTTGACATTGCATTGAGCATAGCATTCATACGTGGAGCGAACTGTTCCGGCTTCATGTTCTCGAAGCTCTTATCGTCGAACCCTTCCAGCTTTTCGCCTGCCATGAATGCCACTTCATATTCTTTTGGTGTCATTACTACACCTGCCTGTAGGCACTCTGTACAGAATAGGATAAACTTCACGTTGTTTCTTAGGTCTTTTTCCATAATCTTTCTTTATATTTAGTCAATACATTCTTCAATTGGTATATCGTTTATTGTTACCATCTCCCAATCTCCATCCATCATCTCATAGATACAATTGATTGTCTTATGGTCTGCAATGATTTCTTCATCAACACCTTTCTTTCTCCAGGTATTACTTTCTACCATTGCAGACCATTTTGTCCCTTCTTGGAACATCAATTTATTAGGGAGTTGTTTATATGTTGATTCTATGAGTTGACTTAACGTCTCTTCTGTCATAGGTCAATCAATACTTCTCAAGATAAGTGTTGCCTTTATGGTCCTTCCAGACGAGACATATCTCACCTTCTTTATCGATATTCACACTTTCGAATGTGATAGGATAACCATGATTCTCACCATCCTTTGTGACATAATGTGAAATCTTATAAGTGACTTCTTCATCCTTATCATACTTCTGGTAGAGTGAAGTGAATTCATCATAGGTGAACATCGTTGCTTCATGGTCTTTTTCAGTAGGAAATGATATCATGTAACGTACAAGTTTACCATCTTTCACCTCTGTACTGACTATTGAATCAATCTTGAGTTCATCAATGACATCAATCACTTCGGCACAACGAAGCCTCCAGTCGTCAGGATACTTCTTCTTGCAACTAAGGAGGTCTAATTCATTACCCTTCAATAGCTCTACAAATTCTTTTTCTCTTTTCATGTTTTTAATTGTTTAATTATTGTTTATAATTGTAAGATGAGTAATACTATAACAAATGTATAACATGGATTAATAATAGGGTTTAACGTACTTCTCATCTCACTGTGTAAAGATACTACTTCTCGTTCATCTTTTGTACCTGTCAAGTACTCTTTCAAGTAATGTTTTGGCACTCTCAATATCCTTTTTGTCTCTTGTAGTCAATTCGTCACTTATAGTAAGTATACTATCAACAATCTTGAGTATTGTAGGGATACTTGATTTGAGCTTTGTCTGACCAGCTCTCGTCGTGTAGCTTATATTAAACTTATCCTTCTCCTTCTTGAGTGCTGATTGTGCTTCTCCATATGTAGCAAAGTAGCCTATATTATAGGTCTTGCCATGATGATAGAAAGTCACTCTCCATGGCTTCTTCAAGTTCCCTTTTGTGTAGTATATATTCTTCATAGTCTCAATATATCTCGTCTACTTCAACATCAATTAGAGATTCTATTCTATACACAAGTCCATTGTCAATTATCTTCTCAAACTTGATACCTGCTGCCTCAAGCTCCTCAGCTATTGCATTCCTGTACATCCATCTTGGTCTCAGGTAGATGTATTCATCATCTTTTTCAAGTGACAGGAGTATCTTGGTGGGAGAGTATTCTTCTTCCCGAATAATCTCCCTGATTCTCTTCATTGTGAGCTTCTTTGTCATAATGTCTTGATGAACATCTTTATTTTATGCAATTGCTCATATGACAACTCGCCCATATAATCAATGATATCCACGTAGAGATACTCTCGTTCACTATCTTCATAGAACTTTGTTCCAATCTCTTCACCTTCGCCATTCTTTGCATAGAGCACTTCACATTCGTCCATGTAGAACTCTTTGTTACTCTTGTCTATAAACGAAATGAAACCTAATGTCGCTGTCTCGTCACATGTACCAGTACATGTTAATGTTACTACTTCGTCCTCGTTGAACAATAAGAACTTTACTTGGTCTCCTACACTCAATGGTCTAAATACTTCGTTCATAATCTTTTTGTTTTAAATTGTTACACATGTCTCTTCTTTTGATATTGTAAAGATACACCTTATTCTTCGACCACACAACAAGTCGACCATAAAATGTTGTCCAAATTGTGTACTTTTTCTTCATGTCCTTCCATTCTTATTTATAGAATCCTATGATTAGCAATTAGTCGATACACGTGTCAGATATCAATCTCGCTGCACAAAACGCTTTATTTTATTCATTTTACCTTATTTCCATAAAAATAGAAAGGCCTTAGCAATCATCGCGACTCCTAAGGCCTACAATTACGAGAAAATTTCACTAATTATGAACAACGAAGTCAATGTGTATTGTTAGTTTTCATCTGTCTTAGACGTTGTCTTATAAGGTCTTTCTTACTTGTTCCTTCTTCCTCTTGAATTATCTCTGCCTCAGTGTATTCGATAGGTTTCATTTCGTTTATGAATTGTTCATTCTTCTTTTCCAAGTCGTTCCAATCGTATTGTTTTATGAGGTCTCCAGGTAGCATTATCTTTTCTTGTCCAAGGATATTCTTATTGAATCCGTTGAAGTCTTTGTACCAGGAGCTTGCGAGTTGGTTTATCATTATCTCAGGTCTTATTCCTGACTTGGCACTTACGAGTCCAATGATTATACTGTTTATAGGTATATCACGCATTACTCTACTTATGTTCTCTCCTCCATGTATTGTTGCGTTTATATCTATTTTTCCGTCAACTGTGAGTTTGAGTTCATTCCCTTTTACTTCCTTTCTTGCTTGTTCCAGGATTGCTCTTATTTCTCGTGATATAATCAATGCTTTTGTCTCTTGACCTCTATCGATATAGTCTTCGTATTTGAGTTGTAGGTCCGTGAGTATATCATTAAGGATTTCTAATCGTCCCGCTTCTGTTGCCACACGATATTTATCACTCTTTACTACGTATTTATTTTGTCTATTCTCAATTATTGACTTATTTTCATTATAGAATTTTGTCAACTCTCCTTCTTCTAAATCATATCCTTCTCTCTTCTTGATTGTCTTCTTGACATCCTTTATTGAATACATAGAACCAAATAGGTCAAGAAGCATCGGTGTCAACTTTGCAAGCGCCTTACTTCTATCATTATAAAGGTCAAATGTATGCATATATTTTGACCGTGCTCTATTGTATTGAGCAAGTAGTGGTACAATGACTTTTGCACGAATTTCAAGTGCATCTTTGATATCTTCTTCTTTTGCACCACGATTTTTCATTACTCCCTTGAGATTCACGTATTTAAGGTCGATTGAATGCAACACACCGTTGTGACCTTCATATGTGACAAATCTATCAGGACATTCGTCTAATTTGATACGAATTCTTTCATATTCCACATAAGCATCCTGCATATGTTTAGAGGCTATCTGAACAAAGTCAGGAGCCTCCTTAATTATATCTTCTCTACTTACCTGTGTCATTTCTTATGTTACTTATTGTAATTATCGGTAAAGATATATAAAACATCCTTTCTATGCTATGGGTTTTGTGATTCAATACCAAACATCATTCATTAATTGTGTCTCTTCAACGATTTCTTCATTATCTTCTTGAGACATTACAAATTGTTCGAATGTGAGGTCTTCATCTTCTTGTTCTAATAAGTAGTACATAGGTTTACGAATTTTGTTTGTTATAATACTTTTCAATTTCTTTTTTCATTATATCAATCTCCCAAGGATTGATTAAAAGTTCCATTTTCAACACTTTTGCTTGATTCAAATAATCTCTCTTATTGTTGTACTTTATGTTTTGTATTGAATGTACATCAAGCTCTACATAGTAAAGATTTTCTTTACCAATCACAATTGGTTCGAAATTCACACTATAGCAACTTACGTTATGATAATTCTCATTTTCGTCTTTATAGGTGAGTACGAAATTACATATGAAACCATCATTATTATCATTGTATATTTTTGTCACTCTCTTTTGATAGAGGTGTGCGAGTAATTTTTGTACCATTTTTCTTTTTATTTATATAATAAGTTTTAACGCTTCCTTAATTCCGGCCTCCAATGTTTCTTCGTAGGTATCCCACAGACCGCCATCATTAGGACCCCTGGAATCATCATCTTCCTGCCACGTTCCGTTATCGGCTTTCACTATAGCATAGCCATACCCTACGGCACTTCGGTATATTTCGATATGCAGGTTCTTGTTTTCACGCAGCCACTTTTGGGCAATGGATTGAGTTGGAGCAGAGATAGAGTAAACGTCTGCATTATAATTCTGGGCATCGTAGCTTTCATCTATCTCATACTCAGGACCACTACCTCCTTTATACACCAATTCATAAAAGCTACTAACATCTTCTTTAAATCCTGCCGCCTTTAGTAGCTTCGCTGTCTCTAATGTTACAAATTCTTCTGTCATAGCTGTATAAATAGTCTAATTGTTAGAACAATGGTCGTAATGATAAAGATTAATGCGAAATATTTCCATATTTTTACAGTAGCCTCTAAACCGTGCTTCCGTTTGTCAAACTCACTTAAGGCATAATTCAAAGCCTCGTCTTTCAATCCCTTAAGCTTATCATTCAAAGCCTCGGTTATATCGTCTGCGATAGTATGCTTCACCCTTTCTGACACGGATTCCGGATAACCCCTCTCTTCATAATTCAATTCATTCAACAAATCATAATGGAACATATAGGGTATTCCGTTTACTTCATAGGAGAGCTTGATACCGCTTTCTTTGATGTATTTCAAAAACTTTTCCTCGGCAATCTCGTTTATCCTTTCTTGGTTAAATTCTGACTGCTTCTTTATCTCATTAAAATATTCCTCGTCAACAATTACACAGTTGTTTTCAAGCTTCATTACATGTGCTTCCATGATTATTCTCCTTTCAGTTTCTTTATCATTGCATCAACATAATTGATAGATTCAATAGCTACTACTTCTATTACATCCATCTTTTTATCTGGATGTTCATCTAAATACATACCCAAATTTTTCATAAAGAAACTATTTGAAATCAAACCTTGTATTGCAGCTTTCGCCAATTCATAACGCCTCTGTTCCCAATCAATATTATCAGACCTTTCTTGAAGTATTTCAACCTCATCAAAACTTAATTCAATAGGATTCCCGTAACTATCACATCTATCAAGTCTGACACGTGTGTAATCAGCAATATTGATAATTTCTCCGGTTGCTTTTACTCTTGCTTTCATTATTCACCCTCCTTTTTAATATATCCATTTTCAATACACCAACACAACATATCGTAAGCCACATCAATAATATTTTCAGACTTTTTCGAGATAAGTTCTGTAGCATCAGATTTATAGTAATATATATCCCAATATCCACAAGACGGCTCAATGCAAATCTTATAAAAATCGGAACTTATAATTATAAGTGTCGGCAGCTTGTCGAGAATGTCCTGCAAGGTATAAGCAGGAAGTGTTTCATACGATATAAACCCGCAAGTTTGAAACTCCTTCTGTAAACTCAAAAACCATTTACCTTTTGAGTTATCATAAATACGACTTCCATGTGACACCCTCGCCCAATACATACTTGCATCACTTGTATCTAATCCAAGCTCTTGCAAGTGCTTCATTTGTTCTATTGATAATACTTGTTTTGATTTCATAATTCGTAAGATAAAATTACAACCGTTAATGCAATGAAAATGATTACTACTATCAAGGCGATAGATAGACATCCCTTTTCGTATTCTTCATCTTCCGATGGTGTGTTTTCGTTATACCAATCTAATGGATGTTTTAATTTCATTTCTCACTCCTTTCTTTCTCCTTTTTAGCTTTATCACAAGACAACTTCTTCATTACATACGGACAATCGCAATTCCCGTATCTTTCGTTATACCAACAACAATAATTACACTGGTGCATCATTTATTCCTCCTTATCTCTCTTTACTCCATTACGATATATTTCCAACACTTTTAGGTTTTTTCACGTAAAAGTGTAACAGTTACTTTACCACGACAACTAAACTCGACATTCGTTATTTCTGATTCCGAAATTAAGTTTATCCAGCATAGACAATTATTCTTGAATTCATCTTGACATAAATTATATAACGAACATTTTGAACAATCGTCACGTTTCGATTCCTTCAATTCATGAAGCACCCCGTTTATTATTATTCCGTTCTTTACTTCCATAATCAATATTCTAATACTTCACAATCACTTACTTTCACTTTCATAAACTTTTTAGTTTCCTTATCCACTATCAAAAACTTATCTTTCCTAAAAAAGCCTCCATCTATATACCCTACCACCTTTCCAGTGCCTTTATAGGTAAACTCTTCTACAGTAGGATAAGGCCCGTTTGGATAATGTATATCATGCTCTTCACAACGAATACTATATTCTATTGAATCGAATATTTTATAACTAACTTCCATAATCAAATACAATTAGGGCATTCAGCCGATTTGTTACCTTTATTGTCTGTATATACATAAACATTTTCTCCTTTTGAAGAAATTTTGTCAACCATGCAGCCGCACTTCGTACACTTTTTATGCGCAGTATTAGGGTTGTTTATCCATCTATGCCCTTTTCTGTTTTCTGCACCTAACTTTGTTCCTCTATTGAATCCCATAATCAAACCTCTTTCCCGTAAACATTTACGAACTCGCTGACATCCATATAGTCTATACCGAAATTCTCGGCAGTTTTCTTGTCACTATCCGAAAATTGCCCTTCAAGTCCGCTTGCATCACCAATCATCAAGCAATCATTTTTATTACAAGCATAACCCCATGATTTATATTTATTAAAAAGCCCTTCAAGCATTCCAGTATTAGGCTTTCTCATTGGGTTGCTTCTATCATTGCTTCCACAATATTTAAAACACGTATCAATACCGCAATAATCTATTATACTATCATTCACGTACTGGCATTTGACATAAATAAATGATTCTGGAAACAAACCCTTTTCTATCCCTCCTTGATTTGTCACAATAAAGATTACTTTGGGATTCAAATTCTTTATTGCGTCCAGGACATCAAACTTAAATTTCATGTCCCATATACCCTTTGGAAACGTCTCACCGCTTGCAGTTTCTATTAACGTCCCGTCCATATCACAAAATAAAACCTTGTACTTTTTCATTTCTCGTTCCTTTATTTATTTAATCTTTATCTTCACATCGAACAATTTTATGTTTCTTGCAAAATCTGATTGAATACCTCACTGCCTTTCGTATGTCTTCATACTCCTTTGTACTATACACATTATATGTACGGAGTTTTCGCATAATTTCCTCTTCTATAAAAGGAAGAACTTCTTTCTCAAACCTGCTCATTTCCTATGTGTTTTACGGTTCTTGTTTCTCTTCCTGCGTTTCGCAATCTGCTTGTTTGTGCACCTATCATCTTTTGGGCGATATTTTCTCATTTTGGGTGCATCACACGGTTCTAAAGGAGAAATATCACTATATGGATTATAAATTTCATAATAGGTATTATCGTTCCAAGAAATTTCATTCTGCATATTTTACCCCTCTTTCTTTTTAAGACTTATATCAATTGACAACCTATTGGTAATTTCCTCCTTAATTATCTCCCTGCACAAATTCCTTATCATAGAGTAATCACCATGTCTTTGTATCTCGTTGGAAACCATACAACGAACCCACCTCTCTATATCAACGTCGTTTCCGTAGGTATTATGGAAGATACGCTTTACTTCTTCTTTCACGATTGGAATCATAATTTCCTTTATATCCTCTTTAGTCAACTTTAATTCGTTATGGATATAGTTCTTTACTTCCCTGTATCTATATTTACTCATAATGCTTAAACCTCCACTTTTGTATAATTACTAAACTTACAATAAAGATATTCGCTTGAAAACCATCCTATATGACTTTTATCATTGACATATTTACAATAGGTTTCCCATTTGTCCTTATGTACAATTTCATACATTACGTCTTTATATATGAACAAATCCCCTTCTTGTAAATTTGAAATCTTAATTATTTTCATATTAACCCAATCCTCTTTAATCTTTTTCTAAAATTCTTTTCATTTAAAGCTTGTTCATAATAGCAATCCGGTTCAATAACTACTTTATTTTTCATTATAGGTTTCCCGTTTAATACAACTAAAACTTCGTTGGTAATAGAAACTCTCTTTATCTCTTTCGTTTTCAGATTAAATGAAATAGAATATGACCCGGAATCTTTTTCTTCTTATCCGTCAATTTATATTCATGCTGTTTCTTTTGAATGTATTCTATCTGATTTTTAGACAAATTACTTTTTGTCAAATCCGGAACTATTTCCATATCAATAACTATTTAAAATATTCAACAATTCTTTCGCTCTCTTATAGGTATCAAAGCCCTTTACATTCACCCATTCATATGAAAGACGTTTGTCTTTTCTGACTTGTACCCAATATATTATTATGGGAATACAACCGTTGTACCCTTCTCCTCGTATGATTCTATATCTTTCCATGTCAAATACAATTTCTCATAAAAGTTTTCTTGTCAACCATACCGTTTTCCGATTCTTCTACCAAATCAAAAAATATTGCGGCAGGACAAACATGCTCTTCTATCATTATACATATTCCATCACCGGGATAATATTCACACGAAACATCATCGTTCCAATCTATATACTTTTGTGCTTCTTTGGCTACATCGTCACAAGCAAACATATACTCTATGTATTTATTAGATGCTTTTCTTATTTTGTCAAATATATTTCCTTTCATATTTTCAATCTCCTTTCTCATTAAAACATATTACTATTAGAAGGATTACACTTCTTATATTCCTCAAAAGCAAGCTCTAACATATCTTCTTCACTTATATGCTGCAAAACAATATCTTTCTCTGTATATACTCTACATTCCTCTCCTTTTAAATCCTTCCATTTTCTTTTTCCTTGCTCTCTTTGCTGTAACTTGAATTTATACTTTGCCGGACGGTTCCATTCTATAGACAAGTTGCATATCAACTTGTATTCTATATTCTCTTTTTTAATAATCTTTTCCGTCATAACACTTCACTTTTTAGGATTATTGTTACACTTTTCAACAAGTTGAAGATTCTGTGGAAGGAATGTCCTTAATTCGCCATCTATCTCAAGATGATAATACTTCGTACTTCCAGTTCCACATATACTTGCTATTCTACTCACTTTACCTACCAACATCAAATTTGAACAATGTAGGATTTTCACTCTATCTCCTACTCCAAAGTTTTGATTCTTTGATTTTGCCATCGTTTATAATTGTTTAAAAGGAAAA
>ERZ773106.812-NODE-812-length-28382-cov-21.498923_pt1 | contig 28382 bp, 27 predicted proteins | sample MGYA00580572_ERZ773106 | MGnify/ENA primary metagenome ERZ773106 (study PRJEB29015, sample SAMEA2737868) | human gut metagenome | biome: human gut; feature: human-associated habitat; material: faeces | place: China | collected 2012 ... | reverse complement strand
CAGGGCAACCCGCCGAAAAGCCTACGGGGCCGGCCCCGAACCCCTGTGAGGCTGCGAGCGCATGAGAAAGCGCGGTGTCGGAATCAATGTCCGCGTCAGCGTCACAGAGAAACGAAAAATGACGCTGATGGCTAAACGGTGCGGGCTGTCTCTCTCGGAATACTTACGCCAGCGGGCGCTGGGATATGAACCGGGCGGGCATCCGCCCAAGGAGGCATTTGATGTGCTGGATAAATTGGATGAAATTGCAGAAAGCTGTTCTGTGCGAGATGGCGTGGCCATCAACGCCCAGACTGACCGCTTGAGGGACCTGCTCATTGGCGGTAACTAAGATTTGGACGATCAAGGACAGCTTACAGCGCGTCCTTGACTATGCGGCCAACCCGGACAAGACCGAATACGATGCCCTTGCCCAAACGCTGCACTATGCAGAAAATGATGCTAAGACCAAGCTGAACGAGAGCGCCCAGCTCGTCACCGGCATCCATTGCAGGGCAGACCATGCGTGGGAAGATATGCGGGCTGTACAGGAACGCTTTGGTAAAACAGACGGCGTGGTGGCGCTCCATGCCTACCAAAGCTTCCGCGAGGGAGAGGTTACCCCGGAGCAATGCCATGAGATCGGCGTGGCACTGGCTCGCAAGGTCTGGGGCAAGCGTTTCCAAGTGCTGGTCGCTACCCATATGAATACGGATAACTTACATAATCATTTTGTGATAAATTCCGTGTCCTATGTGGACGGCAAGAAATATGAGCAGCGCCGCAGCCAGTATGCCGAGTTCCGGGCAGCATCCGACAAGCTGTGCCGGGAGTACGGCTTGTCGGTAGTGGAGCAGCCCAAGACCAAGGAACCGGCGCGGTACGCCCGGATGCGGGAGACCATCGACCAAGCCTGTGAGGATGCCAGCACCGCCGAGGACTTCCACAGGGCGCTGTATCGGCAAGGGTATATTTTCGGCAGTGACCCTAACCGTAGGTACGCTACCATCCGGGCGCGGGATGGCGGACGAGCCGTGCGGCTTTATCGGCTGGGAGAAGAATACGATTTACCTGCCATAGATGACCGACTGCGCGGAAATTACCTGTTGTATGGACCAAGGCTGTATGAACGGAAACATCCACCCCGGCAAAACACGCCGAAACGGTATCGCCCCAAGGATACCTATGCAGGAAAAGGCATTCTAGAAATTTTCCTTGATGTGTTCTTTGGTGAATCTCAGATGCACCGCTTGTATCTGTACTACTGTTATCAGTTAGGCATCCTGCCAAAGAAACAGCAGCCCCGCATCAATCGCCCGGAATTAGAGCGCATCTGGAAAGACACCGAGAAAATCCTTGCAGAACACGCCTTTGTTCACGACCACAAGTTTCCCTCTTTGCAAGCAATCGTGGACTACCGCAAGGGCTTATCCCGGCAGATGGAAACCCTTGCCGCGCAGCGGGCGGAAGTCGTTAAGCAGATGCGCCGAAAGGATGCTCCGCCGGAGTTGGCTGACCAACGCATGGCGTTGACCTGCAAGATTGCGGAACTCCGCAAAGAGGACAAGATTGCAGAGGGAGCCATCAAGCGTATTCAACGCACGCGCGAATCCAACCGTATTGACCGGGAAAACAGGATGCCGCTGCATCCCAGACCACGCCGCCGCAGAAGGGAACGGGAGCGCGAATGATGTCAGTTTGCACCCAATGTGCAGGACGGTTCTTGTGCAATTCTGTGAATAGCTTTGTACCGCGATTGCTGGTATCGTTGTACCGAACCCAAAATACAACAACTTGAAAAGGAGAGATGCCTATGGTGGCAGGACGCTTACAGGAGAAAAACGGATTTTATTACATCGTGCTGAGTTACACCGACTCGGCGGGCAAACGCCGTCAGCCGTGGATCGGCACGGGGCTGCCCGTCAAGGGCAACAAAAAACGCGCCGAAAAAATGCTGGCGGATACGCGAAAGGATTTCACGATTCCCAAGGGTCAGGTGTCCGAACTCAGCCCCGATATGGCATTCAGCGACTATATGCGGTACTGGCTGAAAATGATGCGCACAGCCGTAACGGAAACTACTTACTCGTCCTATTGCTTCAATGTAGAGAAACATATTATTCCCTACTTTGAACCGCTGGGCGTAACGCTGGCAGGGCTGCAGCCGCGGCAAATCCAAAGTTTTTATCTGCACGAAGCGGAAACGCTGAAAAACACCTCTATCCTGCGATTCCACGCCAATCTTCACAAGGCGCTGAAATACGCCGTGCGCATCGACCTGATAGCCAGCAACCCGGTGGACAAGGTGGACCGCCCCAAGCCGCAGGCGTTCATGGCAAGCTATTACAGCGCCGAGGAAATGGAAAAGCTCTTTGAAGCCGCCCAAGGGCATAAGCTGGAACTTATCATCCAGCTTGCAGCCTTTTACGGACTGCGCCGTGCCGAGGTGATGGGCTTGCGGTGGGAGGCCATCGACTTTGAAGCCAAGACGCTGACCATTCGCCACATCGTGACCAGCACCCGCATTGATGGCAAGAAGATTTTGGTAGAAGCTGACCGAGCCAAAACAAAATCCAGTCTGCGCACCTTGCCGCTGGTAGACCCGATTGCGGAGCGCTTAAAAGCCGTCAAAGAGCAGCAGGAATACAACCAAAAAATCTGCGGCAACTGCTATAATCAAGAGTACCTTGGCTATGTATTTGTGGATGCAATGGGAAATCTGATCCAGCCGGATTCCGTGACGACAGTCTTTCCACAGTTGCTGAAAGACAATGGTTTGCGCAGGATCCGATTCCACGACTTGCGCCACTCCTGTGCCAGCCTATTGCTGAAAGAGGGCGTACCGATGAAGCAGATTCAAGAGTGGCTGGGCCACAGTGATATTTCTACCACGGCCAACATTTACGCACATCTGGATTCGCAATCCAAGAACCTAAGCGCCCGGACGATGGCAAATACGCTGACATTGCCGAAAGCGCCGAGTGTAAAAGAATGGTAAGGTAAAAAAATACACCCCGGCATCTGTCTGAGTAAGGACGGTGCCGGGGTGTACTCTTATGTGAAGAATTTTCCTGTTAAATAAGAGCTGAGGATACCAACAACAATTGCGACAATTATGCCCCAAAATATGTTGTTGCGTCGTGCATGATTTTTATCAGAACGTTTTGCTTCTTCTCCCCATGCAAAGATAACTGGAGGGAAAAGATTCCCAAATACATAATAGTCAAGTGCAGCAAAGAAAAGTGTTAGTAATACGGCAATGATTAATCCTATAAAAAAGGAAAAAGCACTGCCATTATAAGTGACCGTTTTACCTGCGCTGAAATTATACATGGATGAAAAAGCGCAGAAAAAGAAAAATAATCCATATATTGAAATTTTAGCAATAAGCCAATACGGTTGAGTAGCCTTTTTCAGAATCAATTGTAATGCGGACCGAAACTCGGCTTCTTTCTGTAAATTTGAAAATGTGTAGCGGCAATCAACGGTTTTCCAATACCCAATAAGGCTGAACCAACTGCGGCTCGCTGACAATGTAAGGCGAAATACTTGTGTGTTTTTAGAATAGCCGTAGATAACAATTTCTTTGAGACGCATTTTATCGTAGTTGTCATATGACAGCATTTCATCAATAGAGACAAATCTTATGCTACGCTGGTTAAACGTTTCGGTCTCATAAATGATGCGCTCACAGTAAGATAAAAGCAATGAATGAAGTTCTCGCATTCTTTCTGAAGAAAAGAAAAGTGCCTTATAATATTTTAAACATCCATCTATGGTCATACTACAATAAACCTCAACTTATATGTATTAAGAAATCAATATAACATTATGATAGCATTTTAGATTTTATTTGTCACGTAATTTGCAAAAAAAGACCTTATGCTGATATTTGTTGATGGCTGAATACTTCGATGTTTTGATGTGAGTTGCCAATACTGAATATACAAATTATTAAGCATAAAAATAGATGGGCACGGGTTTGTGTAATTTGATGAATAGCTTTTTGGTTGGTTTGCTGGTATGATTTGTACCGAACCCGAAAATCACTACTTGAAAATAAAGGGGAGATGCCTATAAAAATAGCTTCGGAATTTTGCAAAGCAATAAAAAATCACTACCCAATGTAGAATTGAGTAGTGATACTTGGCGCAGACGGTGGGATTCGAACCCACGTGACATTGCTGTCAAATTGATTTCGAGTCAATCTCGTTACGACCACTTCGATACGTCTGCCTATTTAATTTTTACCGCACCGCCCCGCATAGCGTTTGGAAAAATGCGAGATTTCGATGCAAAATAACGATGAAAGGTTGGGTACGCGACACCCGATAAAGCCCGCCGTTATGGGATTTCCTGCGGACAAGGTGGCCTGCCGGATGCAAACTTTCGAGTTTTTTGGTATATATCGCAACTGACGGTATTTATCGGAAAAAAGCGGAAGTTGTCGGAAGATGATTCGACCGACCTACGACGAAAAATGTTGAAAAAGAAGTCCTTTTTAACGTCAGAACGTCGCAATTCGAACCCATTTCAAAATGCCGATTTTTCGGGAAAAATGAGAGAAAAACAGGCATTTTTGGCACGTTGGAGAGATGTTGGAGAGAAAAACAGGAGAGAACAAAAAAGCTCAATTTTCCTTATTGTTATGGGCATTTACAGAAGTGCGTTGACTAAATTTTATGCAAATTCCCCTTTGCCTCAAAAATCAAACCGTCCCTGCCTGCTGTTGATGAGTTCGAATAATGGACGGTGATTCTAGTGGATTACAGTTACGACTTTGCAAAAATCAAGGCAAACTACCCTGAAAAAATCGGGCTGGAGCAGATGCGCGTCATCTGCCATATCAGCAAAAAGACGGCGCGTTACCTGCTGACAAGCGGGCTTGTTCCCTGCATAGATACCGGCAAGAAAACCCGCCAGTACATCATCAATACAAAAGATGTTATCACGTATCTTAAAAAGCGTCAATCCCAACCGGAAAAATTCTCGGCACCGACCGGGTATTACTCAGCGAGCTGGAACAAAGGCGGCAAGCCCAAAATGCTGACCTTACGGGAATGGGCAAATCTGGATACCGCCAAAAGCAGAAAGAAGTTTCAGGACTTTCTTACCCTGAAAACGCAGCCCTACAGCGATGTGCTGAGTGTTGCCGAAGCAAGCCGGCTTACCGGCTATCACCACAACACCCTGACGAATTGGTGCCATAACGGTTACATCCGATACTTTGAAATCAGTGGTGGGTATATGATTCCCAAATCTTGTCTGCTGAATTTTCTGCTTAGTCCTCATATTCTGGACAGCTATCGACCTTCTAAAAAGATGGTTGACCTTGCGAAAGAATTCAGCCGACAGGGCAAATCGACAAAAAAGCCCACCGCCAAATGAGTGCCATAGAGAAAAGCAGCGTCCCCCGAATGTAAAACGGAGGACGCTGTTTTTATAGCCCTATTTCAACTGCTGACAATTTGTCACCAGTTGGCGCATGACTGTCATCGGCATTAGGCAGCGACATATAGCTTCTGTAATTTTTAACTGCCTACAATTTGTAGTCATTTCACAAACCGTATGCTTTGGAGCTATTTCAGATTATGCCCTATTAAATCGAAGCATTTGAATTCGGCCACTAACAGCGGCGGCAATTTTCGCGGCTCGTCCATCATCAAACTGGGCGGCTGTTCGGAAGATTTCTTCTGCTTTATTGGAAAATCCATCAAGGCGCTCCAGTGGCAGGTCCACATAAGGCGCAATCAGCTTTAGCTGTGATTGCTGTGAGGTTTCAAACGGTTTGGCCGGAACCATCGCCTCTGCGCAGATTGCGCGGGTGAGCGTCATCTGCCAAAGGCTTGTGCCGCTGTCATAGATGGGCGCTGTTCCTTTCCATTCCAGCGTTTCGGAATCACGCAGGAAACCGAAGTTTCCTAAATGGCGATCTGTGTTGGCTAAGATGAAATCGGCAGCCAGCATATTGCAGACCACTTTCTTTGCATCAGAAATTTCGACAGCCCGGCAGCAGGCATTGAAGTGTTCCCAGTTGGAAACACCCTGCGCTTGCGGCAGCAGCCGCATAAATTGGGCGGCGGTGACAAGCTCGGTGTGGTCATTGGTAAAGCACGCGCAGGCGGACATGACCTGCCCGCCCTGCTCTACGAGCCAGTAGGGCACGTGCGGAATACCAAGCGCATCATACAGAGCCGTGGCAACGATTTCGTTGTAAGGCTCTTGTTTGTAAATGCCCGATCCTGCTTTTAAGAGAATTCGTTTTCCGTCCGCAATGCGCCAGCGCTTTTGCAAAAAGCCATCCGAGGTATTGCAGGGGGAACACAAATCCGGCTGTGCCGAGAGAACCCCCTCGCCAAACAAAGCGCGTCCCACATCGTCAGAAAAGTCGTTCTCGTAGAAATTTACATCTCGCCAATTCTGTGGGGCATCGCAGGGCGTGACCCAATACTGGTCTGAAAGGCTCAGCCCGCTGCATTTGACAAGCAGAAGTTCAGCGTAAGGGATATGCAGCGTTTCCAAGGCGCGCTCCAGCCCGGAACGGCTTGCCGGGATACCGCGCCCTGCCCACCATTTGCGCAGGGACAGAACATCAAAGCTGCCATCGCTATGCTTTGCGCCAAGGGGAATCCTCTGCGCCGAAAGAACCTTTGCCACATCAATAATGTCGCCGGTCTTTTCCGCTATTTCAATAACAGCCACTTGATGATTGCGCTGCATCAGGAAAAATCGCATTCTGCTCACCTGCCTTACCTTATAGAACGATTATACTCTATTCGGCGGGGCTTTGCAATCTGCGTTTTTGTCGCAGCGTCAATTCTTTTCTATACACCAAGGGGGAAGTATATCTTTTTTCGGGAAATGGGGTGCCGTCTGTGTTTTCCCCCACACCCCCTTTCAGCCAGCTGAAGTGACAAATAGCCAGCTAAAAACAAATAATCGTATCCTTGGCACCTTACCTATTTTGTAGGCAAGGTGCTTTTTTCATACAGAAACGGAGGTCACCCCCATGGGAAAATACCAAAAGAATATTGAAGCTGCCCGCCGAATTACCGTGATGCAGTATTTGGAAACCTATCACCCCGGCGAACTTGTGCGCAAAACGGATCGCGAGTACTGCACTCGGACGCACGATAGCCTGATCATCACGCCTGCCAATGGATTCTTCCACTGGTTTTCGCGTAATGTAGGCGGCAACAACGCCATTGATTATCTGACCAAGGTGGAGGGCATGGACTTTGTATCAGCGGTTCGTCTGCTGAACGAGATGACACCGGTCACTGTTTCTTTTCAACCGGCTAAGGCAGCGCCTGTAAAGCTACACGAGCCTCGTCCATTTACACTTCCTACCCCGGATCGAAACGCCGAAGCCGTTGCTGCCTACCTGATGCACCGCGGTATCAGCCCTAAGGTCCTGCGCTACTGCGTGGGCAGCGGCATCCTGTACCAGACCACGCGCGGCAACTACCGCAACTGCGTTTTTGTGGGCAAGGATGAAGGCGGCGTTCCGCGTTCTGCTTTTCAACGTGGCTGCCAAGGCACCTACCGCGGTGATGTCACCGGCAGCCAAAAGAAGTACGGATTTCTGATGCAAGCGGAAAACCCGGACTGCGATACCGTGGAACTGTACGAGGCCCCGATTGATGCTATGTCCGGCGCGACCTTGCGGCAGTATACAGACATTGGAAAGTGGCGCAGTGTGCATTATCTGGCACTGGGCGGGCTGAACTATCTGCCCATCGACTACTTTTTGCAGCAGCATTCGCAGGTGAAAAATGTGGTGCTCTGCTTTGACCGTGATGAGCCGGGGCTGCGCTTTGCCGAAACGGTTGCCCAGCGCCTTGCCGAGTGCGGATTCAATGTGGAAAAACGGCTGCCTGCCGTAGGTAAGGACTACAACGAAAGCCTTATCTGGTACAAGTCAAAGATTGAAAAACAGCGAGGAGAGCGCGTATGAAAACAATAGCAATTGCCAACCAAAAAGGCGGCGTGGGCAAAACGACGACCGCCGTAAATTTAGGCGTGGCACTGGCAGATATGGGCTATAAAGTACTGCTGGTGGACGCCGACCCGCAGGCCAGCCTGAGCCGATACCTTGGCTGTTCGCAGGGGAACGAAGGTGCGTCCCTGAAAGAGCTGATTGAGGCTGCCTGCAACGAGGTAGACCCACCCGATGTTGTTATCCATACCGATGAAAAAGTAGATGTCATTCCCGCCAACATTCAACTTTCTGATTTGCAGCGAAGTTTGACAAATACCTTTATGCGTGAATGCGTAATGCAATGGGCGCTGGAACCATTTCAAGGGAAATACGACTATTGTCTGATTGACTGTATGCCGGAACTCGGCAACCTTGTCACCGCCTCTCTTGCAGCCGCAGACAGAGTTTTGATTCCCGTACAGCCGCTGATTCTTGATGTCGAAGGTCTTGCCAGTATCATTGGCACCATCCGTAAAATTCGCAGGAAAATCAATCCTAAACTGGAGATTGACGGTGTCCTGATTACCATGGCAGACCACCGTACCAATATGACACGGGATATGATCAAAGCCATTCACACAAGCTATGGTCCGCACACGCGCATTTATCAGGCAATCGTTCCGCGCTGCACCAGAGTCGGTGAAAGCCTTACTAAATCGGAGAGCGTACTTCGTTATAGTAAGCAATGCCCGGCGAGCACTGCTTACAGAGCATTGGCAAAGGAGGTGGAAAAGGGTGAGAGATCTCGCAAAAAACATCCGACTGCCCTCGATAGATGACTTGTTTTCCACTGAGGAAGAACGGCAGGATGCCAAGTTGGAGAAAATCCAGATCCTGCCGCTGTCTGAGCTGCACCCCTTTGAGGGGCATCCGTTTCAGGTGCGCGATGATGAAGAAATGGACAAGATGGTGGACAGCGTCAAAGAATATGGCGTGATGACCCCCGCCATCGTTCGCCCGCGACGGGACGGCGGATATGAAATTGTAGCCGGGCACCGCCGCTGCCACGCCAGCCGGCGCGCCGGAGTGGATACTATGCCCTGCATTGTGCGGGATATGGACGATGATACCGCCATTATATTGATGGTGGATTCCAACTGCCAGCGCGAGCATATTCTGCCGAGCGAAAAGGCCAAGGCGTATGAAATGAAGTTGGAGGCGGTAAAAAGAAAAGCCGGTAGACCGTCAAAAAATAATTTGTCCCAAGTTGGGACAAATTTCCGTGCCGATGAGGTTGTAGCACAAGGAGCAGGAGAAAGTAGAAACCAAGTTCAGCGTTTTATCCGCCTGAACAAACTCACCCCTGACCTGATGCAGCTTGTGGATGACGGCAGACTCAAAACCACCCCCGCGGTGGAGCTGAGCTACCTGACGCCGGAGGAACAGGAAGAATTTCTCTCTTACATGGAAGAGGAAGGCTGCACACCGTCATTATCCCAAGCGCAGAAGCTGAAAGCTGCCAGCAAGGAAAGTGTTCTGACGAAAGACAAGATTCACGGGATCATGTCTGCCCGTTCCCCCAGCGTAAAGCCGCGCGAACCGCAGCTCACGATTGCCGTATCCAAGGTCGAACGCTATTTCCCGAAGGGCTGTACCTCCGAGCAGATGGAAAGTACCATCCTGAAACTTCTGGAAAACTACTACCGCAAGCGGCAGGATTACGAACGATGAGGTGGCGGTATGACAAGAGTTTTGATTATAGAACCGGGCTACTGCCCCTATCAGGCTGCCTTTGACAGCCCGCAGGCGGCAATTTCCGAGGTGATCGAGGGCGACAGTTTGCTGCTGAAACCGTTCGGCACATCGAAAATCGGCGTTGTGTGCAGTAAAAATCAAAGCCGACTGAAATACAACAGACAACTGGAAGATGGTTGCACGATACGCGGGCGGTTTCTGGTTTGTGGACTCAGTGAGTCCAAAATGTTGGGGCTTTCAAAAGAACAGGCGGAGCGCTATAATCGGCTTCTGTTCTTCCCACAGGTGGAGGATATGCTGTCCGGTGATTTGCCGGTTGCCAAGGTCCGCCCGCCGGATGAGCGCTTTGGAAGTAAAATCTCTTTTTGGGAAAGGTTGAGCCGTTAATTATAAAGGAGAATCACCGAGATGAACAAACACGATACGGTCATTGGCTATATCGAATATCTTGACTGCAACGGATGCGTTCGGGAGCGCATTCCGTATGTCGATGCAGAGAAATTCAAAACCAGAATTTACGCTTCTTTGTATTGCGGCGAACCCATCATTCCGGTTTTGTTTCCGGAGAATCTGAGCCAGCCTCTTCTCTTTGAAAAGGGCACCATTTTTCCGTGGGGATTGCGAAGAAAGAAGTACGAGCTGCTGCCGTATGAAATCTACCAGACCAACAACCGTGAGATTGCGTTTTTACGGTATGACTACACCAAAGGCCATATAAATGCTGCCTCCTATAAGCTGGTGTACCGCGGGCAGATGGAATGCTGGCAGACGCTGGACAGCCTTTACTGCCTGCATAATCAGGAAAACCGCCCCAACGGCAGAAAGATGCGTTCCATGTCTGTCAGCGATATTATTGTAACGCATGAGGGCGGTCAGGCACACGCCTACTATGTGGAACCGATTGGCTACAAACAGGTGGATGACCTGCTGACGGGGCTGGAACAAGCCAAGAAACGCAGAGTTGAGCGCGAAGAACGATAACAAAATCGGCTCGGCAAAGGAAAATACACCCATAAATAAATTGGATTTTCTTTGTTGGTTTTTCTATCATGAAATCATTCACATTTCGTTCGTTGATTTTTTTATGGCAATTCGATATAATACCTATAGGAGTGATACGATGATACTTCAATATTTTGTTACCGAGGAAGCATCTGGGAAAACAATCCCCATTGAAATTGATCGAGCCACCATCGCTGATCTTGCCACTACGAAATCCTGCTGGCAAAGCGACTGGACGAGCGATTTCATCAGCGATCCCAACCTAGAGAAATACGCAGCGAAAACCGATGAAGGCGAAATTGTCGCCTTGGGTGCATACAAAGAAGATGAAAGCGGTATTTCTATTTATATCGTTGATATTGAAGCTCATCCTGAGAGCAACCCTACTATCTCCCAACCCAAAAAATATCTTGGCATTGGTCGCATGATGATTGCCTTCGGCATTCAACTGTCCATTGATGCCAGCCTTGGCGGCATTGTCACCTTTGCCGCCAAAACCGATGAATTGCTGGAACATTATATAAAGGACTTTGGTGCAATTCCCATTGCACAGCCTATGTCCGGTGGTCCTAAGTTGTTAATGATTGCTGACGAAAGCGCACAGGAGATTTTCAGCACCTATCTTTCATAAAGGAGGAACGCTTATGCAAAAGGATAAAACCGAGCTCGAGGTCGCGCGAATGACCAAGGAAAACATTCAGTATCTGGATGTCTTTTTTGCCGTATGCAAACGGTATAAGGTTGATTACTACCACGCCACCGAAAAGCAGCGCGCGTTCATTGATGCGGTTGCCGCACACGAATTTTCTATGAAACAAGCGCACGAAAAAGGGCTGAACCGTTCCTCGGTTCCCCCGTTTATGGGCATCAAACGCAGCGAACGCAGCAACAACCGCCCTGCATAAAATCAAATCACGCGAATGGATAAGCTCTGCACAGCAATGTGCAGGGCTTTTTTATTACCGCAAAGGAGATGAAACCGATTGGCGAATTACCAAAATATTTTACGGCAGGCGCATCAGGCGATTGCCGATGTAGCAGACAATGCCGACAGCTGGCGGGCGTTTCTGCGTTCAGCCGCGTATACAACGCATTACGCTTTCCCGAATCAGGCGCTTATTTACAGCCAGCGTCCCGGAGCCACCATGCTGGCGGACATCGACACTTGGAACCGTGCTGCCGGGCGCTGGGTCAACCGCGGTGCGCGCGGCGTTGCGTCCCTTGGCACCGGCCATATGGCGGGCAATGTGCGGTATCTGTTTGACATCAAGGATACCCACCCTGCCGGTAAAGACTCCAAACCATTGGGCTGGCAAATCACCGATGCCAACCGCTATCTGACCCTGCAAGCCTTGCAGGAAAAGCACAACGCCGAGAGCCTACCGGAAATCTTTGGCCTGCAGGCAGCCTTGTTTGTGGCGCAGCACGGCAAACAGCTGGACGCCGATTTGCAGAATGCCGTGATTGGCAGCACGCTGGAATGGGCAAAGCCGCAGGAGCAAACGGCGATTTTTGCCAACCTCATCACGCAGAGCGCCGTCTATATGGCGGCAGTGCGCTGCGGTTTGGGCGACAGCGCCGTGCCGCAGGACGCCTTTGCGGACATTGACTGCTTTGATACCGAATCCGCGGTTTTGGCGCTGGGCAATGCCGTCAACCGCGCGGGGCGGCAGATGTTTGCCGAAATCGGCGCTGTCGTCAAGAGCATCGACAGTGTTGCAAAGACCCAGCCGAAACAGTATGATGAGAATGTAAGCAAGACGAACCGACAGGAGGTGCAGGATCATGGATATGACGAATCTGAACGGGTATCTGGTACCCAAGATGGCAATGAAGGAAGCGCACAGACCGCCGGTCGGGAGAATCGGTCTGCAGCGGGAGAAGTTCCTGCAAGAGAACCACTCCCTGCTGTACGACAAGATGCTGCTGGACGGGACGCTGTACAACGACCTGAAACAGACCGAGCAGCGCTATTGGGAGCAGGTGGAGCAGACCATCACGAAGCTGCTGGTCAGCAACCCGGCACCGGACAAGAACAACGACCCGTTGGGCTGGACGGCGCACATGAACAGTCTGCAAGCGCAGGCGGCGGAACTGGCGATGCCCATCGTGACGAGCCTGTAAATACCGAACCCCAAGCAGCGGAGAGCGAGTCATCGCCCTCCGCTGTTTCTGTTTCCGATGCGCAGGAACTGCCGGAAAGCGTGGGGCGTGGCGACCTTGCCGAGGAAACTGCCGCCGCCATCGGTCTGCCCGCACCTGCACAGCAGCAGGAAACCATCCGCCAATTACAGCCCCGTGCAAGCTGGCAGCAGCCCATCAAGGATGATGGCACCCATATCGACGAGCAGGACATTGTCGATGTTCTTGTCATGGGCAGCGGTTTTTGTGAGGGGCGTTTTCGCATACAGGAATTTTTCTCTGCCACAGTATTGCCTACAGTAAAGGAGCAAGCCAACTGGCTGAAAAAAGAATACGGTATCGGCGGGCGCACTTGGGATTTCCGAGATGGCGAAAGAGGATTTCTGGATTATGATGCCAAGGGGCTGAGAATCAAGCGCTATGCATCCGATAACGACCCGGATTATTTCCGCCTGCTGCCGTGGAATGAGGTTGCCCGCCGTTTGCACCTGCTGGTCCACAACGACCAATATCTGGATGAAAACAACAAGCAGGGATATGAAAAATGGGAAGCGGAACAGCAAGCCAAACGCAACGCCCGTCAAGCCGAGATAGACTATGCGGAGAAAACCATCGCGGACTTTTGTGAACGCGAAGGGCTGGGCAAACCGGATTTTTCGAACCTTACGCACATCGACCTTGCCTATTCCACCACCGGGGACGGAGAACACGAAATTCAGGTGTACGCCAACTTCTTGCGCAATGAAATTGTGTATCTGGTTGACGGCTCTTTTGTGGACAGTGCGCGCTTCGACAACACAAGGGCGCTTGCCAAGGAAGGCATTGAGGACATTGAATTTTCGCAGTTCATTGACGATGCGGAAGCAGCGTATGAAGCATATCAGGAACGCCACAAGGCAAAGTCTGTAGAAAAACGCCCGCTGGCTGCCGGAGATACCGTTTATCTGGAAAACGACCACCCCTTTACGGTGGAGGAAATCGGCATCTTCGATGTGCATCTGCGCGACGAGGATTTCCCGCTGATCGGGCGCGCCATCAACCGCGCGGAATTTGCAAGGCTGCTGGCGGCGAACCCCAAAAACAACGCGCTGGCGGCACCCGAATTGCCCAATCTACCGGACGCCGGTGAGGCGGCAGAGGTTATTGAGGGTGAAGTCTTAGAACCGACAGACGAACCCGCAGAAGAAACCCCATCTGGTTTTGGTGAGCAGGTCTTGCAGGCTGCGGAACTCATTGCCCTCAAAGAAGCCTATGCACCGAACAACTATATCCCGCCGCAGGACCCTGCACCCCCGCGCACACCGCGCGAAAAGTTTGCAGCCAACATCACCGCAATTCGCACTTTGAAATCCATCGAAAAGCGTATGGCGGACGGCGGTCCCCACGCAAACGGCGAGGAGCAGGAAATCCTTGCCCAATACTCCGGCTGGGGCGGCTTGTCCGATGCCTTTGAACCCAACAAAGACAGCTGGCACGGCGAATACACCGAGCTGAAAAGCCTGCTGACAGAGGAAGAATACGCCGCTGCCCGCAGCAGCACCCTGACCGCCTTTTACACCCCGCCCGCAGTCATTGACGCAATGTACACCGCCCTGCGCAAAATGGGCGTGGGTGCCGGTACGATTCTGGAACCGAGTATGGGTGTGGGCGCGTTTTTCGGGCAAAGCCACAGCTATTTGTATGAGCCGACCACCCGCCTGTTTGGCGTGGAGTTGGACAGCCTGACTGGCAGAATCGCCCGCCAGCTGTACCAGAAAGCCAACATCCAAATCACCGGCTTTGAGAAAGCCGACCTGCCCGACAGCTTTTTCGATGTGGTCATCGGCAATGTGCCATTTGGGGATTACAGCGTGGTTGACCCGCAGTATAACCGGCTGCACTTCAAGATCCACGATTACTTTTTTGCCAAATCCATCGACAAGCTGCGCACGGGCGGCATCATCGCCTTTATCACCACCAGCGGCACGCTGGACAAAAAGAGCGAAGAAGTGCGAAAGTACATCAACGCCCGATGCGACTTTATCGGTGCCGTGCGCCTGCCGGATTCCACTTTTAAGTCAGCCGGAACCAAGGCTATGGCGGATATTATCTTTCTGCAAAAGCGTGACCGCATTCTGGAGCAGGACGCAAGCTGGCTGCACACCACCCAGACAGAGGACGGGCTTGCCCTCAACAGTTACTTTGCCGAACACCCCGAAATGGTCTGCGGCACACTGAAAACCGTCAGCGGTCCGTATGGCCCGACCCTGACCTGCGAGGCGTTTGCCGATAAGCCCCTTCCCGATGTGCTGAAAGAGGCGATGTCCCATCTGCACGCCGAATTTCACTTTCAGGACATCGAGGAGCAGGAATCCGGCATGGCAGATGCAAGCATTCCCGCCGAACCCGATGTGCGCAACTTCAGCTTTTGTATCCGTAACGGCAAATTCTATTACCGCGAAAACGCCATTATGCGCGAGGTTTCCCTTGGTGCTACCTCCGCGGCGCGTATGCGGCTGCTGATCGAACTGCGGGATACCACACGGGAACTGATTCAAGCCCAGCTGGAAGATATGCCGGATGAAGTCATCACGGAGCTGCAAGGAAAACTCAACCGCCAGTATGACCACTACCACAATAAGTTTGGGCTCATCAACAGCCGTGGCGCATCGCTGGATATGCGGGATGACAGCGGATATTTTCTGCTGTGCTCCTTGGAAAATCTCGACAGCGAGGGCAACTTCATCGGCAAGTCGGATATGTTTTCAAAGCGCACCATCCGCGCCGCCCGCCCTGCCGAGCGTGTGGAAACCGCCAGCGAGGCACTGGCGCTGAGTGTCGGTGAGCGCGCAGGCATCGACTTTGGGTATATGCAGCAGCTGACCGGCAAGGACAAAGAAACCCTGATTCAGGATTTGCAAGGCGTTATCTTTGCCGACCCCTTGGAAAAGAATTCAGATGGCGAACCGCGCTATTATACCGCTGATGAATATCTTTCCGGCGATGTCCGCCACAAATTGCAGGTGGCTAAGCTGGCGGCACAGAACAACCCCGCTTTTGCTGTGAATGTGCAGGCACTGGAAACCGTGCAGCCGAAGGACTTGGAGGCCAGCGAGATTGCCGTGCGTCTGGGTGCCACTTGGCTTAACCCCGAACTCATCAAGCAGTTTGCCGATGAGCTGGTGGACGCGCCCTACTATGTGCGGGACCGCGTGAAGGTGCTGTACATTCCGCTGACCGGCGTCTGGAATGTGACCAACAAAAGCTATACGGGCGGCAACATTAAAGCCACCGTGACCTACGGCACACAGCGCGCCAACTTCTATCACATTCTGGAGGAAAGCCTGAACCTGCGGGATGCGCGCATATTTGATACCAAGGAGGATATGCAGGGCAACAAGATCCGCGTTTTGAACGCCGCTGCCACACAGGAAGCCCAGATGAAACAGCAGCAGATCGAGGACGCTTTCAAGGACTGGATCTGGAAAGACCCGACCCGCCGCCAGATGCTGGTAAAGGAATACAACGAACGCTTCAACTCCCTGCGCCCCCGCGAATATGACGGCAGCCATATTCTGTTCCACGGTATGTCACCTGAAATCACACTGCGCCCCCACCAGAAAAACGCCATTGCGCACATTCTGTACGGCGGCAACACGCTGCTGGCGCACGTGGTGGGCGCCGGCAAAACCTACGAAATGGTTGCTGCAGCGATGGAGAAAAAGAGGTTGGGGCTTTGCACCAAGACCCTGATCTGTGTACCCAACCACCTGACCGAGCAGCTTGCCGGAGAGGCTTTGCAGCTGTACCCCAACGCAAATATTCTTGTAGCCCGTAAGACGGATTTTGAAAAAGCCAACCGCAAACGGTTCTGCGCCAAAATTGCGACCGGCAATTATGACATCATCGTGATCGGACACAGCCAGTTTGAGCGCATCCCGCTGTCACAGGAACGGCAGGTCGAATACCTGCAAAGTCAGATTCACGATGTGATCAGCCAAGTGGCGCAGCTAAAAGAGGAACGCGCCGAGAACTTCACCGTCAAACAGGTGGAGCGTATGCGCAAGCAGCTGGAGAAAAAGCTGGATAAGCTCAACGACCAGTCCCACAAAGACGATGTGGTGACCTTTGAACAGCTGGGCGTGGATAGCCTGATGGTGGACGAAGCCCATGCTTTCAAGAACCTTGCGGTGCTTTCCAAAATGCGCAATGTGGCGGGCATATCCCAAACCGAGAGTCAGCGCGCCAGCGACCTATATATGAAATGCCGCTACCTTGACGAAATCACCGGCAGCCGTGGCGTGGTGTTTGCCACGGGTACGCCCATCAGCAACTCTATGGCAGAGCTGTTCACGATGCAGCGGTATTTGCAGCGGGAAACCTTGGAGCAGCACGGGCTTTCCTCCTTTGATGCGTGGGCATCCACCTTTGGGGAAACCGTGACAGCCGTGGAGCTTGCGCCGGAGGGGTACACTCTAATAGGACGATAAATCTAAACGACCAAAAGTAAAAGCCCAACGGTAGAAAGGTGGTGGAGATAATAGCAAGGTATTCAAAAATAACAGCGCTGTATGAACGATTATCGCGCGATGATGACCTGTCGGGAGAGTCAAATTCCATCACCAATCAGAAGAAATACTTGGAAGATTACGCTCAGAAAAACGGATATGCAAACATTCGCCACTTCACCGATGATGGCTATTCCGGGGTGAACTTCAATCGACCCGGCTTCCAAGCAATGATAAGTGAAATCGAAGCTGGCAATGTGGAAACCCTTATCGTCAAGGACATGAGCCGCTTAGGACGAAACTATTTGCAGGTCGGCTTTTATACGGAAATCCTATTCCCGCAGAAAAAAGTCCACTTCCTCGCAATCAACAACAGCATCGACAGCGACAAATCTTCCGACAACGACTTTGCTCCATTCTTGAACATTATGAATGAATGGTATGCCAAGGATACAAGTAACAAAATCCGTTCTGTTTTTGATGCTCGTATGAAGGACGGCAAGCGTTGCAGCGGTTCCATTCCCTATGGGTATAACCGTGTTCCGTCTGATAAGCAAGCGCTTGTCGTTGATCCTGTTGCTGCCGAGGTTGTAAAGCGTATCTTTTTACTTGCCAACGAGGGAAAAAGTACGCGAGCAATCGCGGAAAAGCTGACGGAAGAAAAGATTCTGATTCCATCTGCCTACGAAAAGGAATACCACCCGGAGCAGTACAATGGGCAGAAGTATTCCAATCCCAACCTGTGGGGAATGTCTACGGTTAGGGGCATATTGGAAAGACAAGAATATCTCGGACACACGGTTCTGCGTAAAACGGTAGGCACGAATTTCAAACTGCATAAGCGGAAAAGCACAGCCCAAGACGAACAGTATTTGTTCCAAAACACACATGAGCCTATCATATCGCAGGAGCTATGGGATAGCGTACATAGGCGCAGAAAGCGTGTGCAGCGGGCTTCGGCTTGGGGCAGTCACACCAACCGATTGAGTGGTTATCTATACTGCGCCGACTGCGGCAGACGGCTGACGCTTCAGACGCATTACAGTAAAAGGGACGGTTCTGTGCAGTATTCCTATCGCTGCGGCGGATATGCAAGCAGAGTAAATAGCTGCACGGCACATTCTATCAGCGCCGACAATGTTGAAGCCCTGGTATTATCTTCTGTAAAGCGCTTTTCCCGGTTTGTTTTGCAGGACGAGAACGCCTTTGCAGCCGAATTGCAATCGCTGTGGATTGAAAGGCTGAAAACAGAGCCGAAAAATCAGCAATCTGAATTGCAACGCTGCCAGAAACGGTATGACGAGTTGTCTAACCTTGTCCGCGGGCTGTATGAAAATCTGATGTTGGGCTTGCTATCTGAAAGACAGTACAGGCAGCTTATGAAGCAGTACGATGTCGAGCAGACAGAACTCGAAACCAAAATGGACGCAATCAAAAGCGTTCTTGCGGAGGAAAGAGAAAAATCCGGGGATATTAGGCAGTTTATAGCGCTGATCCGCAAGTGCAAAAATCCTACGGAGATCTCCGACTTAATGTTCTATGAACTCATAGACAAAATCGTGGTTTATGAAGCGGAGGGCGTTAGCCGGGCAAGAACCCAAAAGGTTGATATTTACTTCAACTATGTTGGGCAGGTCAACATCGACTACACACCGGAGGAAGTTGCCGAGATACAGGCACAGGAAGCACAGACAGCGGCTGAACGGTTGCAAAAGCAGCGCGCAAGGGAGAAAGCCTGCCGGGAGAAGCGCAAGGCTGAAAGGCTTGCCGCAAACGGCGGCGAGCTTGTAAAAAAGCAGGTTTGTCCCCAATGCGGCAAGATATTTATACCAGCCAGCAGTCACCAAACCTTTTGTTCAGAGGGCTGCTGCCACCAAGCGCGGCAGGATCAGAAGCAAGCCGAACGCGAAGCCGAGCGCGGGCAGCATTATTACCGCCAGCGAATTTGCGCTATGTGCGGCAGCACCTACTGGCCCGAAAGCAGTCGGTCAAAGTTTTGTTCTGATGCTTGCCGGAAAAAGAACCACAATAAAGTAACCTTGGAAGCCTATCACAAAAAAAGAGTAAAGGAGCAGACGCTATGAAAAAGCACATCACCAGTGAACACGCAGACCTGAAATGGGAACGGTTACGGCTGCAATATCTCCGAAAATGCCGGAGAACACTGTACACAGAACTGCTGGCTACCGATAAGCTGAACGAACATCTTGGGGAAATCAACGAGCAAGCGGATTCTATGTTTTCCCAACTTGTAAAGCAACTTGCCGAGCAGCAAGGCATAACGGAAGCGCTGAAAGCCGAAAATCAGTTGCTTTGGGTGCAGCAGATGAACAATGTGCAGAATGTGGCTGCCGAGATTGTGCTGAATGAGCTAATCTACTGCTGAAAGAATGGTTGGGGTATCTATGTTTTCTCGTTTAAGAAGCAACATCGTTGTACTGTGGATTGTACGCCTACTTGCGTTGCCAATGATTGCGCTGCTGTATGCGGCAGGATTTGTACTTAATCTTCTGTATGGAATCTGCGGCAGCATTGGTATGATTCTTGCCGGGCTGGGCGGCTTTGCGGCTTTCCTCGCGCTGCTGGATGGCAGCTATGCACAGGCGGCAGCTTCGGCGCTTGTGGCGTTGCTGTTATGCCCATTTGCAGCACCGATGCTGCTATCACTGGCAGGAAGTGCCTTGATTGTCGCTGCGTCAGCGTTATTTGCTTGGCTATTCTGAAAACAGAATATGACGATAAACCGCTGTCGGCTGCACAGCGGTTTTTCTTTTTCGGCAAGTATTCAAGAAGTCATTAAGTCGTGAGTATAATCGAAGTGGTAGAAAAGTTACCTATTATATCGGTTGTAACTTTTTTTATGAACTCTATTGACAAGAAAACTTGGTATGTGTATAATTAAAATATGCAAAGAAAACTTGGCATGGAGGTGTTTTTATGAAAAAGGACGAAATCTTAAATGCAAGCAGAAAAGAACATCGCAATAAGGACTTGGCTGAAATGGAAGTGGTATATCAAGCCGGAAGTCACGCAAGCAGAGTTGGTGCTTTAGTGTGTTGTTTGCTTTCGCTGTTATCTTCTGTGCTTGCTCATACTATGATTTACAGTCCGTGGGTTATATACTTCAGCATTATTGCAACACAATGGTTAGTTCGTTTTATCAAAATGAAGCGAAAGAGCGATTTGGTCTTGACTGTTCTGTTTTTTGTGATTTCCATTTTGGCATTTGTTGGATTTGTTAGCCACCTTTTAGAGGTGAGAATATGAAAGAACAATTACAACTGAAAAATCACTTAAAGGAAGTTCGCACAGAAGCAAATCTTTCTCAAGCTCAGCTTGCAGAAATGGTAGGGGTATCAAGAAATACCATTAGTTCTATTGAAACAGGACAGTTTAATCCAACTGCAAAATTGGCTCTAATTCTTTGTATTGCATTGGACAAAAAATTTGAGGAACTATTCTATTTTTAGGAGGTCATTATGGAAAATATTATAATGTTGATTTTGGGAGTGTTCATATCTGTTGTGGGAATTGTAAATATCAAAGGCAATATCAGCACAATTCACTCTTATAACAGGCGAAAAGTAAAGGAAGAAGATATACCAAAGTATGGAAAAACAGTCGGCACAGGAACGCTGATTATAGGAATATCTCTTGTATTAGGTTTTATTGTTTCGTTTTGGAGTGAAATAATTATAGATTATATCATTCTTCCAGCAGTTATTGTCGGATTAGGCTTTATATTGTATGGACAGTTCAAATACAATAAAGGAATTTTTTGAGAATCAGGGAGGTATAAAGATGGAATTGAACACAATATCAGGTCTGGCGATAGCGGGAGTTATCTGCTCCGTTGTCCTCTCGATGGGGGTACCGATTGCTTTGTTCATTGCAGGAAGGGTGAAGCTTAAGGCAAGGATTTCCTCGTTCTTTATCGGAGCAGGAACCTTTCTGCTGTTCGCAATGCTGTTGGAGCAGCAGCTGCATGTTCTTGTCATTCAGTTCTGCGGACTGAACGCACAGAGCAGGCCATGGCTTTACTATGTGTACGCGGCTTTGGCTGCAGCGGTTTTTGAAGAGACCGGAAGACTGATTGCCATGAAGTTCTGGATGAAGAAATGGTTGGATTTTCCAAATGCACTGATGTATGGAATCGGGCATGGCGGTGTGGAGGCCATTCTGCTCGGAGGGCTCTCCGGAATCAGCAATCTTGTGTCCATGCTGATGATCAACAGCGGAGCCATGCAGAATACGCTGGCGGCACTTCCTGCTGAGTCTGCAAACCAGACCGTGTCACAGCTGTCGGCCCTATGGACAACACCGGCACCACTCTTTTTTGTAAGCGGAATCGAAAGAATCAGTGCCATCATTCTGCATATCGGGTTGTCACTGCTGATCTACCGGGCGGTAAAGGCAGGCAAATGCAGGACAGCGGCTTTTACAGCGGTTCTTGCTTATGGGATTCATTTTATCGTGGACTTCTTTGCCGTGGCAGGTCCGGCGCTTCTTCCCATCTATGTGATTGAAATTGGTGTCTTTGTGATGGCAGCCGGAACTCTTGTTATGGCGCTGAAGATGGGAAGGATGGAAGAACTGTGAATTCCAGTTTTCTGCTATCATAAAACAGAATATATCTGACAGAACGCACCGTAGAAATACGGTGTTTTTTGTTACCCAAAACCCATAATTCAATACATAACCACAGGTTAGTACAAATACCTTATGTGCTATTTTGAAAGGCTTAGAAAGGGATATTTACCCCGATTTTCGCCCCGAGAAATGACACAAATAAGGCTTAATGTATCTTCTCTGTGGTTTTTCTATTTTCGGCAGGAAAGGAGGATTGCTTGCTATGCCGAGAATGAGCAAGCAGCGGAAACAAGAGTGGTCGTTGTTTCTGAATGAAAGAAATCGCATTACCTACAACGGACTTTGCAGAAAATGCAGGAATGACTGTAAGCAGAGTTTCCGCTGTATTGTGGTGCTTTGCCCGAAATATTTATCGAAAAGGAGAACAAAGAAAAATGATTGAAAATGAAATGACTGTCAGCGTGCCTCTTGAAGTTGTCAAGGCGAGTGAAATCGAGCCGAAAGAAGTGAAATGGCTATGGTATCCATATATTCCGGTTGGCAAGGTTACGCTGTTGCAGGGCGATCCCGGCGATGGAAAAAGCAAGCTAATGCTTTCCATTGCCGCCCTGCTCTCAAAGGGCGAACCTCTGCCCTTTACCGAAACGGAAGAAAACGAGCCTATGACTATCATCTATCAGACAACGGAAGATGACGCCGATGATACGGTAGTCCCTCGCTTCAATTCGGCTGGTGGGAACGGAGAAAACCTCATCTTCATCAAGGAAGATGAAAAATCTTTGTCCTTTGGGGATAACCGTATTCGTGAAGCGATTGAGATGTACCACGCAAAACTTTTAATTCTTGACCCGATGAGTTCCTATATCGGAGAAAGTTGTTCGATGAACAATGCCAACGAAACACGAGCCGAGTTTAATCATCTGATAGCGGTTGCGAAAGATACAGGCTGTGCGATTGTGATTATCGCTCATATGAACAAGATGAGAGATACCAATCCCCTTTACCGTACCAACGGTTCTATCGACATTGCGGGCGCTGCGAGAAGTATTCTCGCCATCACACGAACCGCAAACAGCGCAAATCCAGCCGAACGCTATTTGGTGCAAGTAAAATCCAATCTTGCTCCAATGGGTTCGGCTATTCTTTTTGAGGTGGCAGACAAGGGCGTGAATTTTCTTGATGAATTGGAAATGACCGCTGAGGACGCATTCGCTGCCACCGCCCCGCGAATGGGCAGACCGAATGACCGCGAGGAAGCGGCAACGGCGTTTATCCGTTCGCTGCTTGATGGCGGCAGACAGTTGGCTTCCGACTGCGAAGCAAAGCTTGAAGGTGCAGGCTTCAAGAAGTCAACCTACAAAAAGGCGAAGAAGAAAGCCGGGGTTCACTCCGTGAAGGACGGTTTCGCATGGTATTGGACTTTGCCGGAGGTTGAAAAGCCGAAAGAAGGCTGGCAGGGAGAAAACCTGCCGACTTGATTTCGGCGCAAAAAGGAGGTCAAGGGGAAACTCCCTTGCCCACGACATCTTTGCAGCGAAGCTGAAAGTGTCATAGTGGGTTACACAGATTGTTCCAATCTTGTGTAACGGGGCTTTGCCCTACCGCTTGGAAAGGAGAAATTGCAGTGGCAAAAGATATGAGCTGCGCCAGAGTGAAGCAGTGTTCAGCTGCCAGCATCGGCGCAACAGAACGGCACAATGAACGGCTGAACACCGACTATGCCAACGTCAACGTGGTACAGGAGCGCATACCGCTGAATGTACACTATCGCTCCCCGCCGTCCTCTTATATGGAAACGCTGCGCACTATGGAAACGGCTGGAACTGTATCGACAAGGGGGCTGCGGAAAGACGCTACGCTTTTCGATGAAATCATCATTGACGTGAACACCATGTACTTTGAGCGCAACGGCGGTTATGAGTACGCAAAGAAATTCTATGAGGAAGCCTATCACTTCTTGGAGAAGAAATTCGGATCAGAGTATGTAGTGGCTGCTGTTATGCACGCAGACGAAATCAACAAGGCCGCGACCAGCGACTTGGGAAAAGATGTCTACCACTACCATCTCCACGCCGTAGTGATTCCTGTGGTGGATAAGGATGTTCTGTGGAGCAAGCGCTGCAAGGACCCGGCGCTGCGCGGTACGGTACGGGAAACTATTCATCAGGTGAGTCATTCCAAGAAGTGGGCATCAAATATCCCGCTGAAAGATGAACAGGGTCACCCTGTCCTGCGGAGCAATGGAAAGCCCAAATATCGCCCCTCGTACAGTATCTTGCAGGACGAACTGGTGACTCATATGCAGGAGCATGGCTTCACGAATTTCCAGCGCGGAGAGTTGGGCAGCACACGCGAGAACCTTACTTCCCTGCAATATCAGATTGAAAAGGATAAGGAACGGCTTGCCAACATTCAAGAGCGTGTAGAAGCCGCGCAGACCAAATATGAAGCGGCATGGAATGTGCGCAAAACCGAATCCGAGATTGACGACATGGGCAAGAAAACCATTACGGGCAAATATACCGTGTCGAAAGAGGACTACAAGCAGTTGACGGCGTTAGCAAAGGAGGGCATCACAAGCCGCCAAGAAATCCACAAACTGAACGAGGATATTTCGCTCTACAAAAAGCAGTACATCGACTGCAAGTACGAATTGAGAGATACACAATCGGCGTATGCCGCATTGCGGCGGCGCTGTGAGCCGTTTTTGCAGGCACTCAAATACTTTCCCCAGTTTGCAAAGGGCTTCGCAGAGAAGATTGCTGACCTGCTGGAGCACAGAGAAGCGCAGCAGAAGAAAGAGCGCGAGGAAGCAAAACGCAATCCGCATAGAGCATCTGTCCGCCGCCAAGATGACCAAGATTTGGAACGCTAAAATGCCCGCTTCCATTACTATCCCGACTTTATAACTTCTTCCCCACTTGAATTTGGAGGTACAGAAAATGAACGATATTACCAGCACCATCACAAAGCCCCTTGCTGTCTTAGGCGAGAATGGCAGCGGCTATACGAAAGAAGCAAATTCTGTTTCATGGAATGGCAACGATGCAAAGCTGGATATTCGGATTTGGTATCCGGGGCACGAACGGTGCGGCAAGGGAGTTACGCTCACCGAGGACGAGGGCAGAAACCTTTACGAAGCACTCAAAGAAATTTATGAGCCGGAGTAATTCTTTCAGCCGGCAGAAAGGGTGTTTGAAACTTGGCACATCAAATTTCGACTGATGGGGAGTATGTCATGGAAAATTGCAATTCTGATTTTGCGGTAAGGCTGGGAAGAACTACCTTTATTGTCTGCATCAAGCAATCCCAAACAGCAAAAAAGCCGCTTGAAAGAATTATCAAAGATGTATGTAGGCACGAGGTTTTAGGAGATTTCCGTACAGGAAAATCGTAAAGCTAAATTAATATTTACGAAATCGTCTTGACAAACTGCTCTCCGAAGGTACAGGCTATCGGACAAAAACGAGATTTTCCAAGTTCTATAATCTGCCGGAATTGATGAGTATGTTCAAGCAGGTGGCGGATGTGCAGACGGCGGATATGCTCAACCTGCCGGTGCCCAAACTGGTGGGCGGCAAACCCATCAATGTAGCGCTGCCGCCCAGCCCCCAGCAAAAACAGATGGTGGCAGACCTTGCCGACCGCGCCGAGGAAATCCGCGCCGGAAATGTAGACCCCACCGAGGACAATATGCTCAAGGTGACCAACGACGGCAGAAAGCTGGCGCTGGATCAGCGGTTGATTGACCCCAATCTGCCCGAAAACCCCAACGATAAAGTCCACGCCTGTGCCGAGAATGTGTACCGTATCTGGAACGATACCAAGGAGAAGCGCCTGACACAGCTGGTGTTTTGCGACTTATCCACCCCGAAACCGGACGGCTTTAATGTGTACGATGATTTGCGCAATCTGCTGATTTCTATGGGCATCCCGGAAAACGAGGTGCAGTTCATCCACAGCGCCAACACCGAGGTGAAAAAAGCCGAGCTGTTTGCCAAGGTGCGCAGTGGTGATGTGCGTGTGCTGATGGGCAGCACCGGCAAGATGGGCGCAGGCACCAATGTGCAGCGGCTATTGGTTGCCACGCATCATCTGGACTGCGGGTGGAAACCCTCTGACATTGAGCAGCGCAACGGGCGTATGATTCGTCAGGGCAACACCAATGCCGAGGTGTATGAATACCGTTATGTCACAGAATCTTCCTTCGACAGCTATATGTGGCAGCTTTTGGAAACCAAACAGAAGTTCATCGGGCAAATTATGACGAGCAAAAGCCCTGCCCGCAGCGCGGATGATTTGGACGATGCAGCGTTGTCTTATGCCGAGGTCAAGGCGCTGGCGGCAGGCAATCCGATGATCAAAGAAAAAATGGACCTGGATATTCAGGTGGCGCGGCTCAAAACGCTGAAAACCGCCTACAACAACGAGCATTACAGGCTGGAAGATGCCATTACACAAGGGTTTCCCGCAGAAATGCGCAAGACCGCCCAGCAGCTGGAAAACGCCAAAGCGGACACAGCGCTGCTACAGCAGAACACCAAGCGTGATGCGGACGGCAAGGATATTTTTACCATTACCTTGATGGACACAGTTTATACCAAGCGCGAGGACGCGGGCAAAGCCCTGCTGGGGCTGCTGGGTATGGCGATGAACCGCACCGAGCCGGTTTCCATTGGGCGGTACAAGGGCTTTGATTTGCAGATCGCTTATTTTGCAATGGACAAAATGTATCTGGCGTATCTTGTGGGCAGCGGCATCAACCCGGTGCAGCTTGGCGCGGATGCGGTCGGCAACACCATGCGTCTGGATAACTGCCTGCACAACCTGCCGCAGAGTGTGACCGACCTTGAATCCAAATTGGTGCAGCTGCAAAAGCAGCTTGAAAACGCCAAGGAACAGCTTGCGCAGCCTTTTGCACAGGCAGACGAGCTGGCTGAAAAGAGCAAGCGCCTTGCCGAGCTGGAGGCGCTTTTGAACCTGAACGAAAAGGATACTGTGCTGGATACCGTGCCGGACGAAGAGCAACAGTGTCGTTCGGACAATCGACAGCGTGGACAAGAAAGGTAGAAGGTTTTAAGATGAAGGAAAGAAGAAGCAACCGGGTCAGAGATGGCCCCCCGCAAGGAGTTATCAAGATGAAAAAATGGATCGTAATGCTTGCGATGCTGTCCTTATTGACAGCCTGCGCACAGGCAGCGGTACCGGAATCCGCTGAATTGACAGAGCTGTCGGCAGCGACATCGGAAAGTGCAAACGCCGACGAAACACCTGCACCGATTTCACCTCAAGAGCCGACTGCCGAGCCGACAGCAACCCCGGAACCTACCGCCACACCCGCGTCGACACCTTCGGCAACACCCGCCGCTACCCCCGCGCCGACTCCTGCCCCTACGCCGGAACCCACAGCAGCGCCGACGGCAGAACCTGCCCCGGCGCAGACCGGCATGAGCTATGGTGCCGTGCCCTTTGATTTGGCGGCAGGCACCGAACAGTGGTGGAGCATCGACAGTTCCGATTCTGCTTATTGGGCGGTGCAGGAAAACATCAACGCACTGCGCGCTGCCGGTGGGCTGGCACCCTTAACAATGGACGGTGGACTAAGCGCCGCAGCCGATGCCCGATGCGAGAGTTTTGTGGCAGGAGGTCCCTTTGACCACAGCGGCATGACCACCCGCAGCGAAATCTGCGCCGCCGGTCCTCTGGGTTCCGCCAGCGCCGTTTGCACCGGCTGGCAAGGCAGCCCTGCCCATTACGCCAACATTATGGAATCCAGCTTCACCAGTATGGGTGTGGGCTGTTGGTTCTGCCAAACGGCAGAGGGACAATACACCTATTGGGTCGTGACCTTTAACTGATGCACGGCAACGGGATTCACTACAAGAATAACGCATATTGACCAAGGAAGCATTTCTGTTAGATCTGAAACAGCACCTGAGCGCTCACATTTGTGGGCGCTTTTTTATTGGAGGGACTCTATGGACATCGAAACTTTGCTAATAAAAGCCGAGCAAGACGGCTGCATGGTCGTGCTGAACGACATTGCCCCCAATCGAGAACGCAGCGAGTTGGTATTTCGTGTGCCGGAAAGCGTATACGACACCCCTGTTGCCGCGCTCGACATAGACGAAAGCACAAAAAGCGCGCTGCAAAAGCAAAAAATCACAGTTTTGGAGCATCTGCTGCACCGCCTTGCGGTGGGGAGAAATGCAGCAAAACAGTTGCATATCGCGCAGGATGCCGCCGAGCAGGTCGTGAATGCGGTGATCGAAACCGCTTACCGCAGTCTTTCCGAGCCAGAAAAGCGGAATTTCTGGGAAAGAATTCTGCACAATACGGACGGTGATGCAATGTGAAAAACGATCCCCTTGTCGCTAAGCTGTACAACAAAATGCAACAGGAGCAAAACGAATACCGTGCGTGGCTGCTTGCACAGCCGCCAGAAGAAATTCTACACCACGCCTACGAGTACAGCGTCCGTGAGGACATTATTCTGGCAACGGAAG
>ERZ773106.810-NODE-810-length-28439-cov-28.138071_pt1 | contig 28439 bp, 26 predicted proteins | sample MGYA00580572_ERZ773106 | MGnify/ENA primary metagenome ERZ773106 (study PRJEB29015, sample SAMEA2737868) | human gut metagenome | biome: human gut; feature: human-associated habitat; material: faeces | place: China | collected 2012 ... | reverse complement strand
ATAATTTATAGATTTTTATATAAAATTATATATTATTTATAACAGCTTTAAGCCTCCATCATTGATTATCTATATTATAACATATAAAAACAGCCACAAATTACAACAAAAAAGATAGGTAGATAAAAAATCCACCTATCTTTTTAACTCCAATATTTTACAAAAAACTTCTATATTTACATATTCAATTCTTGCAAATATCTTGATAAAGCATCCTGCCATGCAGGTAATCTATTAAATCCTGCTTCATCTAAACAAATTTTGCTCATTCTTGAATTATGTGGTCGTATAGCTTTTGTTGGAAATGCTGTTGATGGTACTGGCTTTACATTTATCTTTATATCTGCTTGTTTAAATATTTCACAAGCAAAATCATACCATGAACATATCCCTTCATTTGTAGCATGATAAACACCATATTTATCAGATAATGCCATATCACAAAGTAATTTTGCTAAATCCACTGTATAAGTTGGTGAACCTATTTGGTCATTAACTACAGTTAATTTATCATGAGTTTTAGCTAAATTAAGCATAGTCTTGATAAAATTCTTACCGTTACTGCCAAATACCCAAGAAATACGCACAATAAAATATTTATCTAAAATCTCTTGTACAGCTAATTCTCCATCAAGTTTAGATTTCCCATAAACATTTTGTGGTGCTTTTTCATCATTTACTTCATAAAAATCTTCACCACTATCTGCAAATACATAATCTGTACTGATATAAATCATCTTAGCATCAATTTCTTTACATACTTTTGCTAATTCTTTAGTTGCTAAATGATTTATTTGATCACAAAGTTCTACTTCATCTTCTGCCTTATCTACTGCTGTATAAGCTGCACAATGAATTACTACATCTGGTTTATATTCTCTAACAAAAGCTCGCATTTTTTCTGTATCTGTCAAAGAAAATTCCTTTCTTGTTGTACCAATACATTCTATGTTTCTAGCTTTTAATTCACGCACTACATCAAAACCTAATTGACCTGTATAACCTGTTACTAAAACCTTCACTAAAAATCACTCCTTACAAAGAAAGAGAGCCTAAGCTCTCTTTTTATTTATCTATTTTTATACATCTTATCATAATAATCTTTGTATTCACCACTGATGATTTTTTCCCACCAAGATTTATGTGTTAAATACCAATCAATAGTTTTCTTAATACCATCATCAAATTTAGTAGCAGGAAGCCAACCAAGTTCATTATGAATTTTTGTAGGATCTATAGCATATCTACGGTCATGACCTGGTCTATCTGTTACAAATTCAATTAAATCCTCACTTTTGCCAAGTTCTTTAATAATTGTTTTCACAACTTCTAAATTAGTGCGTTCATTATGACCACCAATATTATATACTTCACCAATTTTTCCTTTGCGAATGATCAAATCTATAGCAGAGCAATGATCTTCTACATAGAGCCAATCACGTACATTTTCGCCTTTACCATACACTGGCAATTTTTTATCATTTAAAGCATTTGCTATCATGAGTGGAATTAATTTTTCAGGGAAGTGATATGGTCCATAGTTATTTGAACAGCGAGAAATAGTCACAGGTAATTTATAAGTACGATAATATGCCTGCACTAATAAATCTGCTGAAGCTTTTGAAGCTGAATATGGACTAGATGTATGCAGTGGTGTTGTTTCCGTAAAGAATAAATCTGGTCGATCAAGTGGCAAATCTCCATAAACTTCATCTGTAGATACTTGGTGATAGCGGATATTACCATATTTACGGCAAGCATCCATAAGTACACTTGTACCGATTACATTTGTCTGTAAAAAGATTTCTGGATTTTCAATAGATCTATCCACATGAGATTCTGCTGCAAAATTTACTACAACATCAGGCTTTTCACTTGCAAATAATTCATCAACAAAAACTCTATCAGCAATATCTCCTTTAACAAATTTAAATTTAGGATTTTTCATTGCTACTTCTAATGTTTCTAAATTGCCAGCATAAGTCAACTTATCTAAACAGATTACTTCATCATTTGGATAATTATCTAATTCATAATAAACAAAATTACTACCAATAAATCCTGCTCCACCAGTTACTAATATTTTCATTATTTATCTTCCCCATAATTAAATACATATTTTTTATAAATAGAACTATTCCCATAAAAAAAGATAAGTGGAAACATCCACCTATCTTTTAAGTTTATTTTTTAATATATTTATTTATGGTTTTCCACAAATGTACAAATTCTATCAATTATTTTATCTAAAGCTTCTTTATTTAATCCATGATGACAGCCTACATAAAAACCATTTTTATTTATCCATTGTGCTACTGGATAATTTTTTTCAATGTCGCCAAATAAATCTTTATATATTGGTTGATTTAATAATGGCAACATTGGTCTTGTTTCTATATTTTCTTTTTCCAAATAATGCGTTATTTCATCTTTTGTAAACTTAGCACCATCTTTTACTACTAATGGATACATCATGAAAGAATGATCTACATAATCTGGATAATATGGCAGTTGAATTACATCTTCAATTTTATTTTTAAAAGCTTCTGTTAAATATCTAGCATTAGTTTTTCTAGTATTCATTATCAAATCTTTATTTTCTAATTGTGCTACACCTAAAGCTCCTTCAAGTTCACCAATTCTATAACTATAGCCTAAACGAACCATCATAAATCTTTTATCCATTTCTGTTTGCATACGTAATTTACAAACTTGCTTAGGATTTGACGCTATACATGTTTCACATGTACAAGCTCTTCCGTGTGCTATCAAAGAACGAGATATCTCTGCTAGTTCTGTATCATCTGTTGTTATAACTCCACCTATTCCTGTTGTAATAGTATGAGCTACATACGTACTTGACCCTGCAATGTCACTAAAACTTGCAACTGGTCTGCCTTTATATGTTGCAAAATGTGCTTCTGCACAATCTTCTAGAATTTTTAAATTATATTTTTTAGCAATCTCTATAATTGGATCCATTTCACAAGGTTGACCAAATGTATGCACTGGCATAATTGCTACTGTTTTATCAGTAATCTTTTCTTCTATCAAGTTAGGATCAATATTGTATGTTCTAGAATCTACATCTACAAACACAGGTTTTAATCCTGCATGTAAACATGCATTTGATGTTGCAATAAATGTAATTGCTGGTACCAAAACCTCACTATCTTTAGCCCATTTATATTTTTCTTTTAAAGCCTCTAATCCTACATGTAATGCAGATGTCCCACTATTACAAGCTATGCCATATCGTTGATTATGCATTTTAGCAAATGTAGTTTCAAATTTGTGCACAAATGAACCTGGTGATAATCTTCCTGAATCTAAAGCCATATTTACATATTTTTTTTCTAAATCTGTAACTAAAGCATATCCTACGCCTATTTTATCCATAATAATAATTTTCTCCTTATTTATTTTCTTGAATTAATAAACCAATTATATGATTTCTCAATTCCTTCTTTTAAAGATATTTTATGTTTCCATCCTAATTCATGTATTTTCTTAGAATCCAATAATTTCCTTGGATTACCATCTGGTTTAGTTGTATCATATATTATATTACCATTATAACCAACTATATCTTTAATAATATTTGCTAACTCTCTTATAGATACTTCTTCTCCTGTCCCTATATTTATATGTTCTTCATCTTCATATTTATCCATCAAAAATAAACAAGCTTCGGCTAAATCATCAACATATAAAAATTCACGCAATGGACTTCCTGTTCCCCATAAAACCACTTCTTTTTGATTATTTATTTTTGCTTCATAAAATTTTCTAATCATTGCAGGAATAACATGTGAAGCATGTAAATCAAAATTATCATTTTCTCCATATATATTTGTAGGCATACAACTAATAAATGGAGCATTATACTGTTTTTTGTATAACTTACACAATTCTAAGGCTACTATCTTACCAATAGCATATCCTTCATTTGTTGGTTCTGGCTTACCAGATAAAAATTCATCTTCGCACATTGGTTGTCTAGCATTTCTAGGATATATACAAGAACTTCCTAACACTAATAATTTTTTTACACCAAATTCATATGCCGATTGAATAATATTAGCATTAATCATCATATTTATATATAATAAATCTGCTGGATGTTCTCTATTTTCTTGAATACCACCAACTTTTGCAGCTGCTATAAATACATAATCTGGTTTTTCTTTACTAAAAAAAGCTTTCACTAAAGCTTGATTGGTTAAATCTAACTCTTTATGTGTCTTTGTTATAATATTAGTAAAACCTTGCTTTTTTAAAGCTCTAACAATAGCAGATCCAACCATTCCTGTATGACCTGCAACATATACTTTATCTCTATAATTCATTAATCTTTTCCTTTATATTTTCATTTATGCCTAACATCATTTGTCTCAAGCCAGTATTAATATCATACATTTGTTTCCAACCTAATGATTTTAACTTATCACTATTTATCTTAGAAAAATTTATTTCTTTATTATTTTTAAAATAATAATCATCTTTTTTCAAGATTATTTTTGACTTTGTATCTATCGCTTCAATCATTATTTTTAACATATCATACATATTCACTTGTTCTTTAGCAGATATATTATATACACCATCTGGCAAAGGCTTACCATTTAATAATATATATATAAGTCCAGAAACAACATCTGCTACATATGTATACTGTAGCAAAGCTTCATCTTCAAAGACTTCTATATCTTTATTTTTTAAAATTTGTTTTATAAATCTAGGTAAAGCTCTATTATCATTTTTTAAATCATACATTAATCCATAAGTATATGGTATTCTAGCAATATTTACATTAACATTATATTGCCTATGATAAGCCACACACAACTGTTCTGTTAACCTTTTTGATTCTGAATATGAACTTCTTTCTAGCAAAGGATTTATATATCCATAATCATTTTCTCTTATTTCATGTACTCCTACATTACCATAAATTGCAACTGAGCTTAAAAATATAACTTTTGTTGATATATTTTCCCTAGCATAATCTAAAACATTTTTCATACCATAAACATTTGGTAAAATTGTATCCACAGGTGTTTCTAAAAAAAACTTTGTTGCTGCTGGACTCGCTCCATGTATAATATAATCAAAATGTATTTTCTTTGGTATTTCTTTTATTAAATCGAAATTTATTAGAAATACATCTTTTTTATCTAAAATATTACTATGTTTCTCTTTTAAATTTTTTAAATTTCTTCCATGTAGATATAATTTTATGCCTAATTCATACTTTAAATTTAAAGCTACCAAAAACTCAGACATATATGACAAAATATTACCTGTAGAACCAATCAATAAAATTGATTTATCCTTCAATTGTGAAAAACAATTTATATGTTTTTCACATATTTTTTCCATATCTTTATAAATTACTTTATTCATAATAACTAATATTCCTTTAATTCTTTAAATGCCTTTTCTATATCCTCACTTGATTTTGGCATATAACCATGCATTAATGGTTTATTATATAAATATTCAAGACCTTTACCTTTTATTGTATTTGCAATAATACATGTTGGTTTTCTATTTTTTTTATAAATAGATTCTTTTAATACTGGAATTAATTCCTCATAGGAATGACCATCTATTTCTTTTACATTCCAATTAAAAGCTTCCCATTTTGCCTTGAAAGGTTCTAATGATACCATATTCTCTGTAAAATCAGCACATCCTAACCTATTTCTATCTACTATTACTATTAAATTATTCAAATTATAAGAACTTGCATACATAATAGCTTCCCAAATAGATCCTTCACAACATTCAGCATCTCCTAAAATACAAAAAGTATTATAAGTTTGTTTATTTAATTTAGCTCCAATAGCTAATCCTACAGCTAATCCTAAACCTTGCCCTAAAGAACCACCATAAAAATCAAACCCCGGTAAAAATAACTTTTTTAAATTAGTATAATTTCCACCTATTCTTAAATTATTTTCTAATTCTTTATCATCTATTAATCCAATATCTTCAAATATAGGAAATAACATTCCTGCACCATGACCTTTGCTAATTACCAGTCTATCTCTATCTATCCAATCTGGATCATCTTTTTTATATTTTAAAATTTCATAATATAAAGCAATAGATATTTCAGTCATAGAAAAAGCTGTTGTTACATGCCCAAAACCTAATTTAGTAAAAACTTCTAAAAATCGCTTTCTCATTTTATATGATTTTTGATATAGCTCTTTATAGTTATTACTCAATTTATACAACTCCTTTGTAATTTTGCCAATAACTATTAATTTTTTCTAATAACTGTCGTTCTGTTAATCCAATTTCCTTATACCAATATTCTCTATTAATAATTTTATCTGCTATCCTATCATTTTTTTCTAAACTTAATCTTTTTACTGGTTTATTTAATTGATTATCTGATAGTATTTCTAAAATCATACTACCTAAGCCACCTATTTTTACATTATCTTCAATAGTTATAATTAATTTACATTTTTGTATTTCATTTATAAGTGCCTTTTCATCTACAGGCAAACAAAAACAATCTATTAATTTATATCTTATATCTTTTAATTTCAATTCATCTTCTATTTTACGAATTTTATTAACAAAAATACCATTAGTAATTATTGCAATATCACTACCCGTAGATTTAACCACAAAACCTTTTTCTAACTCAATTTGATTAGAATCATAATATTTATCATGTATATATTTATCAAACCTTATAAATGTAGGCTTAAAAGATCTTACTATATCTTGTGCAAAACTTTTAGAAATTATTTCATCCGAAGGATTTACAATTCTTATATTAGATAATGTTCTTACCATTGCTATATCTTCTATTGGCATATGAGTATATCCACATTCAGCTGAACAACTACCTGCATTTAAAGCCACCACTGTTAATGGTATATTCATATCTTGCATAAATACTCTCATTTGATCAAAAGCTCTTGTTACCGGAAATGGATTCAAACCCCATGCAATAACATGCTTCCCTGTTAAAGCAATTCCACTTGCTACTGATAATAAATTCTGTTCAGCTATGCCTATATTAATAAATCTATGCGGAAAGTCCTTTCTAAAATCATCTAAACTAGGAGCTCCTAAATCAGCAGAAACAATAACTATATCCTCACCGTTTTTTACTAATTTATATATCTCTGAAAAATAAGCATCTCTTACATTCATAAATATCTGACTCCTTTTTAAACATTTTCTAAATCAGATTTTACCATCATAGATACTAATTCTTTAAAGCTTACTTTACGTTTCCAACCCAATTCTTTTTCGGCTTTAGTAGCATCACCCCATAATAAATCAACTTCTGCGGGTCTAAAAAATCTTTTATCTATATCTACTAAAAGTCTTCCTGTTATACTATCATAGCCTTTTTCTTCTATACCTATACCTTCCCATCTAATTTCAATTCCTACTTCTGCAAAAGCTAATTCTACAAATTCTCTCACAGTATGTGTTTCATTAGAAGCTAATACATAATCATCTGGTTTATCTTGTTGAAGCATTAGCCACATACCTTCAACATAATCTCCAGCAAATCCCCAATCACGTTTTGCATTTAAATTGCCTAAAGTAAGTTTTTCTTGTTTACCTTTATAAATTCTAGCTACGGCTTGAGTTATTTTTCTAGTTACAAAATTTTCACCTCGTCTTGGTGATTCATGATTAAACAGTACACCATTACATGCAAATAAATTATATGATTCACGATAATTTTTTGTTATCCAATATCCATATAATTTAGCTACACCATATGGGCTTTTTGGATAAAATGGAGTTTTTTCACTTTGAGGAGCAGTTTCTGGTAACCCACCAAATAATTCTGATGTAGATGCTTGATAAAATTTACATTTAATGCCACTTTGCACAATAGCATCCAATAATCGAATTGTCCCTACACCTGTTGCCTCTGCTGTGTATTCAGGAACTTCAAAAGATACTGCTACATGTGATTGAGCACCTAAATTATATACTTCTGTTGGTTTTATAGTTAAAACTAATTTTAATAAATTATATGAATCCGTTAAATCTCCATAATGTAAAAATAACTTATTCTTATAATCTGGATTTTTTCTCAAATGATCTATTCTTTCTGTATTAATTGTACTCTGTCTACGCTTAATACCATGAACTTCATATCCCTTTTTCAATAAGAATTCTGCTAAATATGAACCATCTTGTCCTGTAATACCTGTAATTAAAGCTATATTTTTCATAAAATTAATCCTTCCTTTTTATTTTATTAAAAATAATATTACCTATTTTTCTTAAATAAATACATATATCTTTAAATTCTTCTGTTTTATAAAACAAAATATATTGTAATATCAATAATATTATTGATATTATAACACATTTAAAAAACAAACCCAAATATGTGTGCGGAATAATATCTATATTATTGAAAAAATAATATATTAATATTATCTCAATCCACATTATACAAGAAATAACAATGTGTTTTTTTATATATTCTTTTAAACTCCTCTTAAAAATGATTCTAAATACAAATTGTATTCTACCATAAACAATAAAAAATAAACCAACAATAGACCCTAACATTATACCAACTATACCAAATAATTTAATACCAATAATAGATACCATTAATTTTGCTATAGCAGAATTAATCATATATATTCTATCATTTTCAAAATTTCCTTGTGTACTTCTAAAATTATAAGCATTTTCAAATTGCATCCCTAAAAAAACATTAAAAGCTAATGCTATAGTATACTCATTAGGCAATAAAAATTCTTTTCCAAAAAACAAACTTATAAAATCCTGAAACACTATTACATATATGCAAGCAACATATCCACCAAGAAATGTATATGCTAAATCCAACATATTATATATTTTATATGATTTTATTATATCTGATGAATAAACTAAGTTTCCTATACTTGGTCTAATTCCCTGTAATAACTTATATAAAATACTATATATACCTGTATAAATTAAAATATAATTAGACAATAATCCTGCCATATTTAAACCTAAAAATGATGAAACAATTAAAATATCTATTCCGCTATAAACAATATAGGATATTTTATGAATGAGAAAATTCTTTATATCTTTAAAAATTTCTCTTTCTTTCATATCTCTATACGATACAGTTATTAAGCGTAAAAAAGGATATTCCTTTTTCACCTTTCTAGATATAATAATATTAGCTAGTATATTAAAAAATAGACTTGTACTTGCATATATAAAATAACTTTGAAATACAACTATAGCTATTAATCTTACTATATTATTTAATGAATTACAGCACATATCTACTTTTATACAAATATAATCTTTTTGTGCCGCTAAAAATAAAGTTCTCTTATATGCTAAAAAATATGAACTTAATATTACGCCTATTTGTATTACATATACAAAATATATATAATTCCATGATATTGTTGGTTCCTTGATTATAATAGGTAAACAAAAAAATAATATAATACTTATAACAAATACTATACTTCCAATTATCATATATATATATCTATATATATTCATCAAAATATTAATTTCTTCTTTATTATTATTTGCTATTTCTCTGTATAAACCATAACTAATAACATTAGTTATACCTAATTCTGCTAAAGATAATAAAGTAATAATATTAGCAAATAAACCTTCTAAACCTAATAACTCAATAGGTAAATATTGCACAAAAAATTTTCTAATTATTATTCCCAATAAACTTATAAATATAAATGCACTAATAGAATACAAACTATTTTTTAAAACATTTATTATTCTCATATCATTCCTTATAAATTCCTTTATCTATAATTTTTTTATAAATATATCTTTTATCTAAAGTATAATTTACAATCCTTGCCATTGTTGATACTTGCGACAAGCCAGCTATTAAACCTTGACATTGTGCTAATGTGTATATATCTCTTATAACTTCTAAGCCGTTTAAATAAGCATTATTTTCTCTATTATTTTTTTCTAAAGCGACATTTACTTTTCCAGAAGAACGATGCACATCTGAAAAATACATTAACTTTTCTTTATATTTATTTTTAAAAGCTTCTAATCTATTACTATCATCTGTTGCTAAAAAAATATATTCAAAATTATACTGTTCTAACGCTTTATCTATTTCTATAAAAAAATCTTCCACACTAACCATATTAGGATGGTTTTTCCAATTTAATGCATAATCTGTTCCTCTAGCATGAACTGCTAAAACTGCATTATTATATATCTTATTTTCTAATTTATCATTTATACTTTCTTGTATATACTCTATAACATTTTCATTTAAAACTAAATAATTCTTAGCTATTTTTCCTAAAGCTTTAAGATAATCCTCATTTATATAATATCCTGCTTTCATATCAGTATTTTCTTTACATAATTCAAGCTCTATTCTCTCTAAAAAAGCATCATTAAAATAAAAAACCCTATTACTTTTATTTACTTTGTCTATAGTTAAATTTTCTTTTTGTTTAAAATAATACTCATAAGTATTATTTGTTGTCAAAATTGATTTTTCTTTATAAGGATTATTTTCATCATAATAAACATATGGTATAAAACCTAGTTTGTCAGACTCATATAAAGCTAACAATGTATGATGCAAAAATCCACCTAAACCCCTTTTTTTACCAAATAATTTTATAAAAAATATATTTTTACCTAAATTTTCATTTCCTAATGATTTAAATTTTAAAACATTAGGATTTTGATTTATTAAATTAATTTCTGTTATAAATTCTTTATTTCTACTATATTTTAATAACCTTATAAAGCAATATATCCTACTATGTTTTTCTTTTATTATCTTTTTTAAAAAATTTTTTACCAAATTCATAAATTTCTCCCTTTCTAAAATTAATATTCTATATTAATAAAAAATCTTAATTCTTCTATTTTTTATTCTTTTTTTATACCACACTTATACTTTTTCTAATTTATTTTTATCTTTTATTATTTTTGCTGGTACTCCTGCAACAATTTTATTATCAATAACATCTTTCACTACAACAGCATTTGCCCCAATTGTTACATTATTTCCTATTTTTATTTTACCTATAACTTTTGCACCAGCACATATTCTAACTCCATTACCTATAGTTGGAGGCTCATCCTCACTATCCCAACCAATTGTTACTTGTTGATTAATCCAACAATCACTACCTATTTTTTTTGCAGAAATTATAGTAGAAAATCCATGTTGAATAAACAGTCGCGGACCAATATCCTTAGTTGTAATATATAAAGAATCTAATGGTGGAAATATTATTTTCAATAAAATAGATTTTATCAAGCTTTTTTTTCTCATTCTATATATTAACAAACTCCTATACTCTTTTACCTCTATCAATAAAATGGATAATATATCTATTTTGTTGCACAAATTCAATTGACAACATTTATTCCAATAATACATTTCGTCATAAATAAAATCTTTAAAACCCTTCTTATTTGTAATAATTATTATATAAGCAATTATTATTCTATAAAAATTTACTATTTGTTTTATTCGTTTATTTCTAGACATAAACTAAACACCCCATTTTTACAATTTATTATGAATTAATAATACTATATAATTTGTTAGCTGTTTTTATTAAATCAAATTTTTTATATTCTTCATTTATTAATAACTTTTGCCTATCATCTATTTTATACTTCATAGCATTAAGAATAGCTTCCTTTAATGATTTATATTCTTGTCTATTTATAAATAATCCATTTTTACCTTCTTTTATATATTCTGTAAAACAACCTACTTTTGTTGTTAATACCATTTTATTATAATAATTTGCTATTTGAATAGTTTGCGTACCTGTTGCTGTTTTATAAGGTAATATTACAAATTTAGATTCCATTATATATTTTGCTAAATCTCTATTAGGTACATATTCATTTATAAATGTTATATTTATAATATTTTTTATTTTATCCTTTATCTCCTTATCTTTCCTTCCTCGACCTACAATCAATAGTCTTATATTTTGCATTTCTCTATCTTTGAAAACCTCTAACAATAAATCTAAACCCTTATATTCTTCAATACGCCCATAAAAAATAAAATCATACTTTAATTTTATACTAGCATTATTTTTTATATCTTCAAATTCCATTTCTTTCATTTGAGGTAAATATATAACTCTAAATTTTTTACTTAACTTCTCTAAAAATTTATTACCTTTTATTTCTTTCATAACATTATCGTAACTAATAATAATATTTTTAGCATATTTTAAATATGTAAAATATGCTATTTCCCTTTTTAAATAAACAATTTTAGGACTACCATCATGTAAAATAGGATCATGAAACCATAATGTAATATTTCTTTTTCTTATAAAAAAAGTTAATAAAAATAAAAATGAAAAATAGTGTTCTGTATGGATATATATATCGTTTATATTATATTTTTTTATAAATATGTTTATAATCTTTAATAATAAATATATTTCTTTTGTTTTATTATATCTACCTTTAGATATGCTTAATCTTTCCCTGAATACTTTAAAAAAATCACTTGAAAATTCTTCTTTATTATATGCATTTGGTATAATTATTATATTTTCTTTTTTATTAGGGAAACTATTCATTATATCTTTATATAAATCGCCAACTGCATCTTTTTTTGCTCCTAGACATATTGATAATACCATTTTACACTCCTAAAAATAATTTTTTATTATGAGAATACTTCCCATTAATAATAAAAATACTACTATTAATATTTTTTCTTTTAAATTTTTAGCAAAATCTAATAAAATTGCAGGAATAAAAGTAAATGATAAAAAGAAAATAGATGCTGTTCTTCCTGACAATGTTTTAAAATCTGAAAAAATACATAAGAAAAATAAACCTAATATTAATATTGATAAAAAAATATTACTATAAGGCATATCCTTTTTTTTCAATAAAAAATATGAAAAAAAAGATACTGTAGATAACCTAAATATTAATTCAAAATTACTTGTATTTGTCATATATTCCGTACCTAAATAAGAATCAAATTTAGGTATATAAATACCTAAAGCTGGTAAAATAACTGTAAAAATTAAATCTGTCAATGGTACTAAGCTTAATATTAAAGAAATACAAATCATTAATATTACTTTTATTCTATTCCAATTAATTTTGCTAACAGGATATATTAATAATGCTACTAATAACGATTTATGTATACTAGCACCTATTAATATAATAACAATAAATGGTATTAATTTCTTTTCATAAACAAATTTTAATGATAACAACATAAATGCACAAGCTAAACCTTGTCTTATTTGTACAATATTTTGTACTTCAAAATATCTTGCAAATAAAAAATACCATGCAATAAATATATATGATGTATATTTTTTAAAAGTAATAAAATAAGCAATCAAAGAGATTAAACAAGTAAACAAATATCCTATCATTAAATCGCCATTTAAACTTTTTATAATTGTATAAAAAAATACATATCCATAATCATATATATCATCTGGATCATATTTAAACTCAAAATCTGAAGAAGCATAATTAAAATACATTTGATATACACCATAATCTGCACTATAAGGGAAATTTATATATCCACAATATAATGCAAATAATAATACACATATAAAAATAAAATATTTATATGTTTTTTTTATATTTATAATGTCTATCCATGTAACAAAAAAAGATATCATCCCTAATATTAATAAACATTGTCTTTCTATCATTTTTCACCTCATATATTAATATTATTCTATCAGCTTTAACTTTATTTTTTTCAATAATATATAATATATTATATCTTTTATTCAATATTAAGTATTTTATAATACTTATATTCTTATCTTTAATATTATAATCTTCTATTTGTTTTAATATATAATACTGATATAACCATATATATTTCCGTATTTTATTATTCAAAAAAAAACACTCTTTGATAGTTTATTAAACATTGCTTTATGATAAATACATATAAATCTCTTGACATATATATACCAAACTTATCTAAACTATCTATCATTAATTCTGTTATCCATGTAGAATCTATTGATTTTTTGTTTTTTCTTGCAGTATGCGATATACCAAAAATATTTTTTCTATATTCATAAATAACATCATTTATTATTTTAACCTTATTTACTCTTGAATAAATTAAAAAACTCATAATAGTATCTTCAAACCAATATCCTTCAGGAAAAATTAAATTTTTAAATAAACTTGATTTTATAACTTTTGCCCAAGGATATCCTTTTAAATCTTGTATAGGTTTAACACACTCTTTTTCATTAATTCGTTCTTCAAATAATATACTTTCTCCATTAAATAATACATATCTGCCTTCAACAATTTCATAATTTCCTTTGTATGCTACTGATAATAAATTTTCAATTGCATTTTTAGATAATCTATCATCAGAATCTACAAACATTAAATATTCGCCTTGTACGTATTGTAGGCCTACATTTCTAGCTCCTGAAAAACCTTTATTTTTTTGATCTATTAATATTATATTACTTTTATATTCATATTCTCTTAAAACATTTAATGTACCATCTTTAGAACCATCATTAATTAATATTATTTCATACTTAAAATCAGTTTTTTGATTTAATACAGACTCTATACATTCTCTAACATATTTTTCTACATTATAACAGGGTATTATAATTGATAAATCTATTTTTTTTATTAATTATTTTTTCCCAAGATTATTTTTTAAAAAACATATACCATTTGGTCTAGGATTTTGAGTTTCCAAAAACCTTCTTATACTCTTTAAATATTCCATATAAACACTCCTAGATTTTTTAATATTACATTGATTTTTATACCATCATTTTTAAAAATAATTTTTCAAATAAATCAGTAATATATCTATCATCAAATCTATTTATACCTTCTTTACTTCTTTCCCTATATTCTTTCTGCAAATCTTCATTATTTAATATTTCTTCAATAGCATCTGCTAAAACTTTCTCATCATTCATTTTTACTAATAAACCATATTTACCATTATCTAATATTTCATTTGCTCCATCAGGACAATTAGTTGCTACTACTGGTACATTTAAAACTAAAGCTTCTATTAATACTGTTGGCAATCCTTCATATATAGAACTCTGCACAAAAACATCTGCTTGATTTAAATATTTATATGGATTTTCTTTAAAACCTAAAAATTTAACCTTTTCTTCTATATTTAATTTTTTTACTTCATTAATCAAATAATCTTTTTGTGAACCTTTCCCTAAAATTATTAATCTATGCTTAAATCCTCTGTCTGATAAAATTTTATACGCTTTTATTAATAATATAAAATTCTTTTGTTTTTCTAATCTACCAATTCCTATTATAAATGGTTTTTTTATATTTTCTTTTATATTTTCTTTTGCTTTTTCTCTTATATCATTTATTTTTATTGGATTATATATACATTCTATTCTATTTCTATTTTTATTTTTTAAATATTTACTAATATTATCTTTTGCTCCATTTGATACAGTAATTATTTTATCTAATTTATTATAAAAAAATTTTATTAAAATATGTTCATGTAATAATCTTATATAAAATTTTTTATCATTTAATATACTATCAATATTTATGTGTACCCAACCTACACACTTTTTCTTTAGTAACATAGAAATTAATGATACACAGTATGTTGGAAATAATTCCATAGCACTAATTATAATATCTTTATTTTTTGCAGCACTATATAAAAATTTTAATATTTTTATTTTAGATATATTTTTATTTTTATTTGTAACATATATTATATTAATATCCTTTGGTAATATATCCCAATAAACACCTTCTTTTTTAAATAAAAATAAACTTATATCAAATATTTCTCTATTCAAACGACTTATTAAATTACAAACAACTCGTTCTGCTCCCCCACCATTTAATGTAGGAATTAAAAACATTATCTTTATTTTCATATTTTATCCTTATCTATATCCATCTGGATTATTCTTTTGCCAATGCCATGCATCTTTACACATATCATAAATATTATACTTAGCTTTCCAATCTAATTCTTCATTTGCTTTTTTAGGATTTGAATAACATTCAGCTACATCCCCTTCACGTTTACCAACTATTTTATAAGGAATTTTTATATTATTAACTATTTCGAAAGCTTTTACTACCTCTAATACAGAATACCCTCTACCTGTTCCTAAATTATAAATTTTTAATCCTTTTTTTTCTTTAATAATTTTTAAGGATTTTACATGCCCAATAGCTAAATCTACTACGTGAATATAATCTCTAACGCCTGTTCCATCTACTGTATCATAAGTATTTCCATATATTAATAACTCTTTTCTTTTTTTTGCTGCTACTTGTGTAATATATGGCATTAAATTATTTGGTATTCCATTTGGACTTTCTCCAATTAAACCAGATTTATGTGCTCCAATAGGATTAAAATATCTTAATAAAACTATATTCCACTCGTTATCTGATTTATATAAATCCATTAAAATTCTTTCTATAATATTTTTAGTTTCTCCATATGGATTTGTAGATTCTTCTTTTGGCGTGTCTTCTGTTATTGGCATACACTTTGCCTTTCCATAGACAGTAGCAGATGAAGAAAATATTATATTTTTACATTGATATTTTTTTAAACAATTCAATAATGATATTGTCCCACTCAAATTATTATCATAGTATTCTAATGGTTTACATATTGACTCATTTATAGATTTTAAACTTGCAAAATGAATACAACAATCAAAATTATATAGCTTTACTATTTTTTCTAATTCTACTAAATTTCTTATATCTATATTATAAAAATCTATACTTTTCCCTATAATTGATTCAATTCTTTTTTTTACTTTTAAACTAGAATTTATAAAATTATCTATACATACTACATTATGACCTGCATTATACAATTCTATTATAGTATGTGAACCAATATAACCTGCTCCTCCTGTAACTAATATGTTCATAAAATATACAACCTTCCTTTTATCTATGTTTTTGCCAATAACGTAAATACGCTAATATAGGTAATAAAAAAAAGATATTATGCTTTATCATCCATAATATTAATTTTCTTTGTTTTGATAAATTCTTTATTTCCTTTAAACTTAAACCTTCTCTTACTAAATCATTATCTAAAAATGCTCTATATTTTCTTTTCTTTATTTTATATGATTCTTTATTTAATGGATGAAAGTAACTACTAATAGCACTTGTAATAATTGCATATTGTAATCTATTATATAACCAATATGTTAAATTTTCCTTATTATTACTTTTATCAATAACTTTTTTTATTTCCTTAAAACCTTTTATAATATATAAACAATTTTCTTCACTATACATTGATGATATTGACTCATCATTATATACATAATGATAAAATGCCTTATCTATATAATTAACACTTTTTAATACTTCAAATAATCTTATATTAAATTCTATTCCTTCTATACCTTGTTTTAACTGCTCATTATGAAAAATATTATTATCCACTAATACATTTCTTCTATATAATTTAGCAACAGCCGAAGATAAATACGCTCTAAAATTTAATATTTGCTCTTGTAAAAATTTACATTCTTCATTTTTATACACTTTATTTTTCTCTAAAAAACTATTATGAAATTCTTTTCTATTTCCATAATCTCTTAAATAATCACATACTACTAATTCTGTATATATATATGTTCCCTCATTATACATTACTTCACACATATTATTTTCTATCCAATCATCACCATCCACAAACATTATCCATTCACCATTTGATGACATAACTCCTGTATTTCTTGCTGAAGATAATCCCTCATTATTTTTATGAATAACTTTTATTTTTTTGTTTTTCATAGCATATTCATCACAAATTTCTCCACAATTATCCGGGGAACCATCATCTACTAGAATAATCTCTATTTCTTTTAAAGTTTGATTTATACAACTTTCTATACATTTTCTTAAACATATTTCTGGCACTTTATATACAGGTACAATAATAGAAACTTTTATTTTATTCATTTTATATTCCTCTAAAATATATAATTATTTTAATTTATTATATATACTTCTTATAAAACTATATATTCCCAATTTAGCTGATAGACGTCTAATTATTCTTTCTGTTTTTATTTTCAATGTTTCTCTAAAATATTTATTAAATAACTTATCTCCATTTAAGACCTGCAAATCTCTTACAAAACCTATTCTTTTATAATTCATTTCTACAGAAGTATTTAATTCTTTTACATCTTTTGTAAGAAAATTAATATCTATTCTTTCATAATTAACTTTGTTTTTTATATCGTTAAAAATCTTAATCCCTTTTTTTGTATGAATTAAAACCCTTGTTGTTCCCTTATCATCAAGATTTTTAGTAAATTTATTTGTAACAAAACAATCCCAAATAGTAAAATCACTTATTCTATATTGTTTTTTAAATACACAACTATCATAACAAGAAGGTCGATGACAAATATTTAAAAACATTGCTCTAAGCATCGGATCAGATTCTAATCCATTATGATATACTTTTTCACCATTAGACAACTGTATAGAAATTTGAGAATGATTATATCCATAAAAAGATTTATCTCTAAATAATATATTTTTTATATCATTACCATATTTATTTTTCTGATACTCAATATATTTTTTCCATAATAATGGAGAAGGCACTGCTCTACAAACAACATCCAATGTTATAAGTTTATTATAATCTTTTCTTAAATATTTTTTTAACCCCTCTATTTGACATGCTGTTCCACTAAAACATACCCATCTATCTTTATCTAAAAAATTCTTAGCTTGTTTAAAAGTTTCACCTATTTTACTTTGAACATACTTACTATTTCTATATAATCTTAAATCTAATTCATTTTCTATATAACTATGAACTACATTTAGATTATCATCATATTGAACACCAAAAACTACACCTTTTTTATCAAGCACATATTTTGCTATTGCCGAAAAAGCTCCTCCTGATGTACTTTCTTTTCTTATTTTTTCATCTTTATTTTGAACTAAATATCCTTCTTGTTCAAAAACTTTTTCTTCAACTTTATTTATAATTGGACAAACATTCTCACATAATCCACAATTTATGCATAAATTTTTATTTACATTTGGATATAAAAAACCCTCTTCATCAGCTTTCATTTCTATACAATTTTTAGGACATATACTATAACAAGCTGAACAGCCACAACAATTCTTTTTATCTTTTATTTCAATCATTTATTTACCTGCCTTTAAAGCTTTTATTAAATACTCATATGATTTTTTTCTATATAATTCTATTCTATCCCATACTATTTCATAATTAATATCTAAGCTTAAAGCATCATTCACATTCATATCTGGTGTAATAAATCTTTCATGCAAATTTAATAAATTAAATAACGAATGCATTCTAGAATTAGTAGATAATTTAGATCCTTCTTTAAATCGTCTAAAAGTAAAAAATTTTTTACCATTTAACACAGAGAATACTGTTCCATGAAAAGAATCAGTAAGAACTAGTTCTGCATTTCGTATTAAATTAACAAATTCCTCTGGATCTATATCATATGGTGCATAATCAGGAAAAGATATATCACTTTTTATATATTCGTCCATATGCAATAAAGATACAATTTTATATCCAGTTTCATTTCTAACTTTATCTGCAAATGCTCTCTGTTCAGGATTATTCCCTAAGAAATAGCAAAAAATATATTTATCTTTATACAATCTTTTATTTGGAAAATAATTAAGCCATTCGTCTTTTGTAAATAATAAAGTAGGATCACAGACTACAGGTACTTCACGATGAGCTACTTGTTTTATAATATTTTGTCCACCTTCTTCACGTACTGATACATAATTTATACGATTTAAAAATTTATTAGCAAAAGACCACTGTCTTTTTGGTAAAGATGAAACACCAAAACTTGTAGCATATGCAATTTTATTAATATTTTCAGGAACAAAATTCAAAGTATAATAATTTGCATCAATATTAGAAGGTAACCATAATTGATCGCTTCCAACAAGAACAGATGAATAATTATTACAATAATTTCCTATTTCTTTTTTAGAATTATATACCGGAGATAATTTATATTTAGTATTTTTAAACTCATTAAATTTTTTATCTCTAATCAATACATTTTCCTTAAAATTACTATCCATTTTTTTTAAGAAAAATCTTTTTATAAAACCTAATTTCCCTTTAATAATATTCCAATCATTTAATTGTCTCATATAATGCTTTAATTTTGCATTACGAATTTCTTTAGCTATACCATCAATACAAATTGTTTCAGATTTATAACCTAATTTTTCTATAACTTGTTGAGTAGCATACGCTTGAAGCATACTTCCATAATTTTTTTGGAAATAACATGATACGATACCAACTTTATTCACTAGCTTTTCATTCCTTTATAAATATTTAAATACGATATTGCCATATTTCTCATATTAAAATTATTTTCAACTATTATTTTTGAATTATGACCTTTTTTATTTATCCATATTTTATTTTTTAATAATTCATTAATATTTTTAACAGCTTCGATTTTATCAATATATAAAACACCATTATCTTCTACTAAATCTCTATTTCCTACACAACTAGATAATATAACAGGTAAACCTATAGACATAGCTTCTAATACAGATAAAGGTAACCCTTCCCATAATGAGGTAGATAAATATATATCTGCATTAGCTAAATAATTTTCTAATTCTTTTCGTTCTATCCAGCCTGTACATTTTATATTTTGTGAAATTAATTCTGATTTTAATTCACCATCACCGCACCAAATAAATTTGATATTAGGATTATCTTTAAATTCTGAAGCTATATCATTAAAAAGCTTAGGATTTTTTTGGATAGATAATCTACCTACAGAAATTATTGTTATCTTATCACTTGTATTTACTTTTTTTTCTATCTCTAATGGTTTTATGCCATTATTAATAAAAGTAACATTTTTTATTCCTTGCTCTTCAATAACTTCTTTTTCAGATTGAGAACAAGCTACTATTTTTCCACCAAAAAAACTAGCAAATTTTTCCATCCAAATAAAAATTTTTCTTTTTTTAGAACTCACATCTAAACGCAAGAAAGATATCGCATGTGGAGTATATATCGTTTTCTTTGATTTACCCAATAAAAAACTTACTATACGACCAAGAAAACCTGCTTTACTAGAATGTAAATGAATTACATCTATATTATCTATCTTTTTTAATATACTATATAACTCCCATAAAGCTTTTATATCTTTTAAAGGCTTCATTTCTCTTTGTGCTGTTTTCCATTCAATAAATTTAACATTTTTATTAAATAAATCTTTGAAGTTTTTAGGTGTATTTTCTCTATTTGTACCATAGATTACTATATGTTCTTCATTTGATAATTCACTTGTCAAATCAACTAAAAAATTAAAAGTTCCACCTGCAAAACATTCCATTACATGTACAATTTTCATTCATTAATCCTCAAAAACTACAATATCATCATCATTAATATATTTACCAGATTGCACCTCTATAATAATTAAAGGTATTTTCCCTGGATTGGATAATTTATGTTTTACCCCCATAGGAATATAAGTACTTTGATTTTCTGTAAAAATACTTTCTTTATCATTGATAATTGTCTTTCCTGTACCAGAGATGACAGTCCAATGCTCACTGCGATGATAATGCATCTGCATAGTAAGCGAAGCCCCTGGATCCATCTCTATCTTACGTACCCTATATCCTTCACTTTCAGTAAGTAAAGTATATTTTCCCCATGAGCGATACATAGTGACATTTTCTTTTGCTTCCTTACGTTTATTCTGCTTAAGCTTATTCACTATATTTTTTACTTTTTGACTCTCACCCTTTTTGGCTACAAGAAGTGCATCTGGTGTATCAATGATCATTAAATTTTCCAAATCAATACCAGCTATTAAACGAGTGTTACCAATAATCATAGTATCTGCACAATTTTCCGCTAAAATATCACCTTTAAATACATTTTTATCCTTATCAGAAAGTACTTCTGCAATAGCATCAAAACTGCCAATATCATTCCAATAAATATTTTCCATTGGTATCATCATCATCTTTTGTGATTTTTCTGCTACTGCATAATCAATAGATATATCTGGCATATCTACAAAATTATCTACTGTATACTGATAACCATTCTGGGTAATATCTATTATTGACGGCATATATTTAGTGAGTTCAGCCTGCATAGTAGCTATACTAAACATAAACATACCACCATTCCAATAATAATTACCAGAAGATATATATTCTTGAGCTGTAGCTAAATCTGGTTTTTCTTTAAAAGAAATAACTTTTTTAGCTAAGTTATTATTTTTCTCCGCTTCAATATAACCATAGCCAATCTCTGGTTTTGTAGGTTTAATTCCTAAAGTAACTATATTATCTTTAGCTACATCTTGAGCATTTTTTATTAAATCTTGAAAAGCATCTATCGGTTTAATTAAATGATCTGATGGACTTACAAATAAAACCTCATCTTTATCACATTGCAGTACATCCTGACAATAACTCTGTGCTAAAGCAATAGCAGGAGCTGTATTTTTTCCCATAGGTTCAGTGATAATATGTGCTTCTTGTGCATTTATAGTTTTTAATTCTGCTTGTACATGAAAAATATAACGCTCATTAGTCACTATAATAATATCTTTTGCTTCAACTAAGCCTAAAAATCTTCCTATTGTTTGTGCAAGTAAAGATTTATCTCCGATTACATGCAGAAATTGTTTAGGATAACAATCTCTAGATAAAGGAAATAATCTAGTACCTCCACCACCTGCTAAAATAATAATTTTCATTTATTAGACTGCTCCTTTACTACAAAATACAGCTTTAATAGTTTTTATTAATAATATAATATCTATCCATACGGACCAATTGCGTATATACCAATCATCCATTCTCAATCGACCTTCAAAAGTCACATCAGAACGACCATTTACCTGCCAATAACCTGTTATCCCTGGCACTGTAGAGATAATAATATTATAAAAATGCCCCATCATCTCTTTTTCACGGGGAAGATATGGTCTAGGACCTACAAGACTCATCTCACCTTTTAATACATTGAGAATCTGTGGCAATTCATCAAGGCTGGTTTTACGCATAATTTTTCCAGCTTTAGTAACACGAGGATCATAATCATGAAGCTTTTGAAACTCATCCCATTCTTTTTTTGCCCCTGGATTTTCAGCTAGATACTGTGCTAATAACTCATCGCCATTTGTATACATAGAGCGAAATTTATAACAAGTAAATTCTTTGCCATTTTTACCAATGCGTTTTGCATTATAAAAAATAGGTCCTTTGGAGTCCAATTTTACCCATATAGCACAAGCTATTATTATCGGAATCACTGGTATACAAATCAATAAACCTACGATTAAATCAAAAATCAATTTAATCAATTTATTGATATTGCGAGCTAAATTATTACGAACTTTTATCAACATAAATTTTTCATCAAAAAAAGTTTCTAAATCAGCTCCTCCCATAGGAATAGCTTGTAAATTAGGAATGATACAGATATTTTTTACCAATGGCTGTACACGATGAATAATATTTTGTATTTTCGCTTGTTCTAAATATGGAATAGCTATCAATACATTATTTACCCCTGTAGTTTTAATAGTCTTTTCCATATCCTTAAAATCACCTAATAGCGGATAATTTTCTAATCCTTTTACAGGAGTTTTATCACTGATTAAACCTACTATTTTATAAGAACTCATTCCTATATCACTATTGATAGCTTTAACAAAAGCTAAGGCTTCTTCTTGAGCCCCAATAATAAGTAAAGGAATTTGAAATATATTTCTTTCATCTAAAATACGCTTTAATAAATAACGCATTATCACTAAACAGATAAAACTAGCTAGCCATAATAAAGCTAAAAAAGCTATACTATGTTCAGTGGCATTTGCTCGCACAAAAAAGAATAATAAGATAGCGATAATACTATAGATACTGCTATAAAAAAGCGACTCGACCCTCTGCCAAAAAGGAATAATACGTCGATAAGTCCTTGCAGCAGCGATAAAAGCTATATAGATAAACGGTATCACGATAAATAAATCTATATAGCGAAGATTTTCCTCACTAAAATATATAGCTATCATCTCTGCTAATAATACCGCCAGATAATCTGCCATCAGTGATATACCGGACCAAATTATGCGGATATTCTGTTTTAGATTAGTTTTATAATTTTGTACCAATAAATTCACCTACATTGCATTTATTTTTAATTATAGTATAAAAGGAGAAGCTATATTTATCTTAAAATCTATACTTCTCCTTTTACCTTTATTTCCTATTATAAACCATATCTTCTACTATAATTATATAAAATATAGCCAAAGCTAATCATTATACCTAAAACAAAACCAATAGCTACAATTAATTTTTTATTTGGCTTAGCTGGCATATCTTCTTTTGGTAAATCTGCTGCATCAATGATCTGGATATCCATAGAATCTTTTGCTTCTTGAATTCTAGTCTGTTCATAGTTTTGAACAAGAGAAGTATATACTTGACCTGTGATATTCGCTTCACGAGATAGACGCATATATTCCACAGTATCAGCAGATAATGTAGCTATACTTTCTTGAGCTTCTGCTTGTTTTGCTTTCAAAGCTTCCAAAGAAGCATTATTTACAGATATCTGCACTTCTGTACTGATTTTATCTTTTAAAAGATTAGATTGCACTGGACTTAAAGTCACTGATTGAGAATTTACAGCCTTTGCGATCTCATCAGATAAAGATCTTTCAAGGCTATTTAATTCTTCTTTGGCTTTGATCACATCGGGATGTTCATCAGTGAATTGTTGTTGTAATCCTACAAGTTCTACACGTTTATTGACTATAGACTCGCGGATATTTCCAATATTTGTATTATCAGAAACATTATATTCCAATAAAGAAGCATTTTGCTGTTCCAATTGACTAGTCACACCAGCAAGCTTAGCGCTATCACCTTCACTTTGAGCTTGAAGCTGAGCAATGATTGTATCATAATTATTTAAATTAGCAATAATAGCTTTTGCTTGTTCATCCGGTGCATAGATTTTATGTTCCTGTTGATAAGCAGCTAATTTATTTTCTGCTGTTTCCATCTCTTCTTTTGCGATTTTTATGCGTTCATCAAGGAATTTCAAAGTAGTGGAATTATCTTCTTTGTTTAATTTAGTCATCAAGGATAAGAAATTATCTGCTACCCCTTGAGAAATCATCTGTGCTTCCTCTGGTGTTTTACCATAAGCAGCTATAGTTATTAAATCTGTCTTTTTAATATTAGTAACTTCTAAATTTTTCTTTGCAAAACCTTCTGCTGTTAATTTTTCTTTATCTTCATCAGGTATATCTAATTCAGCAATAATAGGCTCTAAAACTTCACGAGATTTCATTAACTCAATATAAGATTCAGGTGAACCAGAACTTCCTGCTCCCCCTATATCTATACCAAAACCAGCAGCCATAGCTGCATAACCAGCCATAGCAGAACTACTACCAGATTTTACACGCACAAGTGTAGTGGATTGATAAGACTTTGGTAAAATAAAAGCCACTATAGTGGCAATAATAGTACAAATTACTACTATCGCTATAACTATTTTTTTCTTTTCGAGCATTAAAGAAAACAATTTTTTTAAATCAATTGTATCATTATTTTGTGTATCCATTAAATCAAAACTCCATTAATCAGTAATATTTTTGTATAATCCATAGAAACTAATCCAAGGCATAATATCATCTTGAAGGTCAATTTTATTAGAACGAGGAATATATAAGATATCTCCATCTTTTAATTCTATATTTTGACGTATATCATGTTTTTCGATATAATCTTTTAAATTAGCTTCTTTTACATACATCACACCATCAATAATGCGAATAACTTGTATTTTTTTGATACGACCATATTTGTTTGCCCAACCTGCACTTGTTACAGCAGCCAAAACATTCATGTCATCTGCCGCAAGCTCTATAATGCCTGGTTTTTCTACTTCTCCTAAAACCTGTACTTTTCTAGGTCCATAAGAAGTAACTATCACCGACATAGATGGTATTTTTAAATATCTTCCTAATTTCATAGTGAGTAAATCTTTTGCTTCATCAACTGTAAGCCCAGCAAGTTTTACTGAACCAGCATACGGAAGTTGTGCATATCCATCAGGACCAATTACAATATCATTAAAACCTGTTTGTGCTAATGTAGAATTATAATTTACACTGCCATTAATCGCACTAGAAGTATATCCATATCGTCCCATAGTATTTGATTTATTAAGACTATCATTAAAGCCCACAATACTCACATTTATAATATCATATTTACTTAATCTATACTGTTGATATTCATTATCATAATTAGAAAATGCTGATGATTTAAAGATATCACTATTAAAATCTGTAACAATAACAGCTTCTGGTGGTATATTTTCATAATCTGTATTATCTTTTGAGGCTGCAAAAGCAGTAGTTGATAATGCTGATACTAATAAAGCTGTAACTATCGCTTTTTTATAAAATCTTCCCATAAAATCCTCCACAAATTTTATTATTAATTTATAAATCCATTCTTAACTAATTTTATATTATATCATATATATGTAAAAATCCAATACTATATTATTTTCTTATTTTATATTTATATTTTACAAAAAAATATAATTTTCCTAATAATATCAAATATAAACTTAGATATAAAAAAACTCTAGAATATAAATCCTAGAGTTTTCTTAATTAATCTTTATTAATCTTTCATTAAAACTTTATAAATATAAGTTATAGCTATAGCTAATAAAACAAAACCAGATACTACACCAATCCAACCATTACCAGCAATACCTGCTACTAAATAACCTACAAATGCACAACTAGCTACTACGATTACATATGGAACCTGTGTACTTACATGGTCGATATGACTACATTGAGCCCCCGCAGAAGCTAAGATAGTTGTATCAGATATTGGTGATACATGGTCACCACCTACAGCACCAGCCAATACTGCTGCTACTGTAACTACTAAAAGATGAGGATCAGTAGATACTACAGCAAGTGCGATAGGAATCAAGATACCGAATGTACCCCAAGAAGTACCAGTAGCGAATGCAAGACCGATAGCTACAAGGAAGAATACAGCTGGCATGAACATACCTACAGTAGCATTATTGGATACGATACCGCCAACATAACCACCGATATTCAAATAATCTTCACCACAAACACCAGATAAGCTCCAAGCAAGACATAAAATGAAGATAGCTGGAGTCATAGCTCTAAAACCTTGGTTGAAACATTCGCAGAATTTACCAAAGCGAAGCACCCCACGTGGTACATAGAGTAAGAATGTGAATACTAAAGCGATAAAGGAACCAATTACTAGACCTCTAGCAGATTCGCAATTTGCAAAAGCATCAGATACGCTAGCACCTTCTAAAATACCACCAGTATAAAGCATACCGAAGATACAACCACCGATTAAAACGATAAGTGGTAATAATAAATCTAAGATTTTACCATTACCTACTGCTTCTATTTTTTCTTCTTTATATTCTTCAGGAATTACTAATTTGCCACCGCTTTTTTTCTCTAAAGTTTTCATAGCAGCAAAATCTTTACCAGTCCAAATCAAGAACAACATAAAGATAATAGTAAACCATGCATACATATTAAAAGGAATTGTCTGCAAGAATAAAGAGAAACCATCAATAGCACTGTCTTCAGGAAGTGAAGAACTAACGGCTGCTGCCCAGCTAGATACTGGAGCGATAATACAAATTGGTGCTGCTGTAGCATCAATGATATAAGCGAGTTTTGCACGAGTTACATTAAATTTATCAGTAACAGGTCGCATAACTGTACCTACAGTCAAACAGTTAAAATAGTCATCGATAAAGATAACTACCCCTAAGATAGAAGTAACGAGTAAAGAACTGCGTTTTCCTCTGATTACACTTGCTGCCCATTCACCATAAGCACGAGAAGCACCAGAGCGAGCAATAGCTGCTACAATAATACCTAATAAGACCAAAAATACTAAAATATATACATTTCCGCCAACTTTATCGGACATAATTGCAAAAAATGTATCAATAGCAGCTAATAAATCAAAGCCTGTGAACATTAAAGCCCCTACAAAGATACCCACAATCAACGACATGTATACTTCTTTTGTCGCCAAAGCCAATACTATGGTAATTATCGGAGGCAATAGCGACCATGCTGATTCAACCATTCATTTCCATCCTTTCTTATATATACAAATTATAAATAGTTAAAAACAATAGCTATATTATACCATCTATAGACTATTTGGCAAAATGCTTTTTGATTATTGTGAGCCGCATACTTGTGATTTAAATCATGAGTTAGGCGAACAAAATAGTCAGCGTATATAGAAAT